>Ga0172367_10005967_pt1 | contig 14530 bp, 12 predicted proteins | sample Lak10m_FD_114542 | JGI IMG/M metagenome (GOLD analysis project Ga0172367, IMG submission 114542) | Freshwater microbial communities from Kabuno Bay, South-Kivu, Congo - kab_022012_10m | ecosystem: Environmental > Aquatic > Freshwater > Lake | place: Democratic Republic of the Congo: South-Kivu... | reverse complement strand
ATAAGTTTTGTTGTGTTGCTATTGTATAAGTCATTGTAGTAAGTAGTGATTAATTAAATGTAATTATTACAATAAGTAATTTGTAAAAAAAATTAAATATTGAGTAGGAGTTGCTGCATATCAGTTAAAATATTTATTTCCGATATGTATTAATAAATGTAATATATACAATTAGTATTAAATTGCAAGAGAAAATGTAATAAAAACATTAAGTTAAATTATCGGCTATATACAAACAATATATAATAAAAGATAGAAAATAGTCATTGACTTATATATTAAAATATGTATATAAAAATATTTAATCACTAAATTAACAAAATTATGAAAGTTCATGAATGGGAAATTAACTCCCCAGAAGATGAGAAAGCAGTAAGAGAAACCATTATAAAAACTATGCTAAAAACTTTATGGGTAGATGGAAGAACTATAAATAGAAAAACAAAATGGCTATTTAATAATATGGAAAAATGGAAACATATACCAGCATTTGGTGAATGACAACAAGAGTTTAGAAGAGAAATAGAAAAGATTGGATGAGAATTAATCGGAGAAAATCATAGACTTAGATTTGTAGTATGAGCTCACATTATAATGTTTCTATTTTGAGATATACATTTAGATGCTTTCAAAAAAAGTAGTTTAAACTATTTATTTAATTATTGGACCGACTGAACCAGAGAAGCATTAATCAAAAATCTACTATGAATATAAAAAAAGATAAATAATAATTTTATAAAAAGAAAACCCGCTAACGCGGGATTTTTTTATGAACAAATTCTATCTATTACTTTTTCAGCATTTTCTTTATGCTTCAAGTCAGGAATCTTGGTTAATATAACATCCTTTATAGACAATTTTATATCTCAAGTAGAAGTAAAATCTTGTATCACATATATACTATCTCTAACTGTGAAAATAAATTTAATCTCTTCATCAATTTCTATGTCTTCTCACTTTCTTGTTTTTGTATTTATATCTCTAATTTCTGCTGCTACTTTGGTCAACTTATCCATAGCTTTGAATGCATCACTTATAGATTTATCTTTAGGATCTTCTCTACCGATTACATACTTAGACCACAATGTTTTGAACTGTTCATAAGTAAGTTTAGCAATATTTCATTTGAAGTATTTTGATGTCATATATGCTTCCTCTACTGCATCTGGATATCTATCAGTAATAATTCTCGATCTACTCACAAATTCTGGAGCCAAGTCATTAGTACCAATATAACTTCTAGGATTCATCAATCAAACAATCATTACACTAGGATGAGCATGGATTTTACCAAGAATAGGGTCATTAATATACCTCCTACCATCTAGTAGTGGATTTAATATTTTAGCAACTCATGGAGGTAAAGTATTTATTTCATCCAAACAAATAATGGCTCATGGAGTTTGTAAGGCTTTAATTAATTGTGTTGGTGTTCTATATGTTGCTCACTCTTCTGACAATCACCAAGTAAACAATAAATCCTCTTTTTTGAAACTAGAATTACAGCTAATATCAAACAATTCTCTATTTGTTAGATTAGCAAGTATTTCCAGCTTAAAGTTTTTTCACGATCAAGCATCCGATTCTACTATCATTATTCATTGTTGATATTCCAACTGTTTACTAAGAACATATCATGCTTTTTTCAAAAACTCTTGCACAGATGGTCATATAACAGTTCTAGAAGATAGTTTAGGTACATCAGGTCTAGCTGACAACTCCCAAAAGCTATTACTTGTACGATCCATAGATCCAAGCATAATTGCAATATAATTTTCTTTCCTAATCTCTTCAATTTCTGATTGCTTAGATAAGATATTAGATCTAAGCTCTACACTATTTTGATCCGATTGCCTTAATTCAGAAAGTTTACCTAATAGATTTTGATAAGTTGCATCATCAAAAGTTGATTTAGATATTTCTTCTTTAAGTTTAACATACCTAGAATCAGATATTTCGTATTTATACAATTGTTTTTTCAATTCAGCTAACTCTTTAGATAACAATTTATATTTTGCTCTATCTCAATTTCTTCTCCATTTAGCAATTTTTCATCTCAACTCAATAAAGTCATCTTCACTCATTTTAAATGGATAATTTCAAATAACTCTTTTGTTTATATCTGGAGTAATTTGAAGTCCTGTATTTGATTCAAAGTATATCTTAACTCTTCCATCTGCTTGATGTTTTCATTTTAGTTCCCAAGTAACTTTTCTAGCAACTTCTGGCGTAAAGTATAAACTTTTAGGGATACCATAACTATCCAAAGCTGTAGCTAAATCTACTTGATCTTTAGACATTTGTATATCTAAAATTCTATCTGAAAAAATATTTTCAAATTCTACACTAAGTGTTCACGATTTGTTTGCAGGCAATTTAGAAATTTCAGCCAAAATATTTTTTGCAAAAGCATCATTTACCATCATATCCGACACAACATTTTCATCTTTTATAGTAGCCAATATTGTTTTTAATGTTTTAATATCTCATTTGATTTTTCTTATATTATTTTCTACTTGTGCTTTCGTTTTTCTCTCAATCTTTTGTAACTCGCTATTAATCTCTCACAACCTAGCTGTAACCATATTTTTCATTTTATCCTGAATTATATCTTTCTTTTCATCAGACAAAAGATTTGTCAAAGACATAATTTCTTCCCAAATTTGGCTATTATACACAGATGTAATCTGAACAGCATATACCACATTTGATAAGTAATCTTTAAGATATCATAATTTTATTTCAATATGGACTAAAACTTCATCTTCTTTTGATGCTCTGACTTCCTCTATTTTCTGATCTACAATAGATAAAAGTCATTTAATTACTTGATCTTGATCAGAAATTCATGTATTAACCTGAGACTTTATTGCTTGAAAAGATTTCAGTGTATCTTGAATTCTCAAAAGATTTTCAAATCAATCTCATGATTTAATTTGTTTTTCAATATCTCAAAGTTGAGACTCTATAATATCTGTCTTAATTTTTAACCATTTTTGATGAACTTTGGCCTGCACTGGCTGAATAAGTCATGTTACTCTCATAATTTCTGGCATAAGAGAAAGTTTCTCTACCATTTGTCTAACAATATTTATTTTTTCTTCAGTATCAGCCTCATCAAAAAGTTGTTTAAATGTTTTACCTGGATATTCCTCAAAAACTATATTCCAAATTTTTTCTCTAAGTTCATCAAGTCAATCATCTATCAGTTGTTGCTCTCACAATTTAAGTGGGGCACTCAATGCACTCACAGCATCTCTTGCAGCAGTACTAACTACTACTATTTTTTTTGAATCATCAGGAACTTCCAACTCTACGCTAGACTTATCATATTCTTCAAAATCCTGCATATTGGTTTCTATTTTTCTTAATTTATCATTCTTATCAGTAACATACAAATGATTTATACTATCAAAACCAACTATTTTTTTGACATCAGGAATACCATAAATATGTTCCAAACAACTACTACTATTATCTAAAGGAATATTGTGATTTATACGAAAGATTTCCAATTTATATCAACCATCTGGTGTTTCAAAAATACATGCCAGAAAATTCTTTTTTTGATCAATCCTAATTTCTACAATCTTTCAAAATGTTGATAAACTTTCAGTCTGTAAAGTCTTGTATCAACTATCATTAATATCCATAAAATTTATATCATTATCGTCATAAGTTATAAATACACATTCTTCTTTAATATTTCTAAACTCAATGGCATCCTTTCCTGGTAAATTAAAATTATTAGAAAACATAGAATTACGAGATATAATTCATCAAACCACTTTAATATCTCATCACATAATCAAACCTAGCTTACTATTATAATTTTCAATATTTGTACTATTAAAATCTATATTAAATTTTTTATTTCATTGTAAAAAATCATTTAATTTTTGCTTCAATAGTTTTCAATTATCGAGAAGAATAAAAATATATTCTCATTTTATATCAATAAATATATCTTCAATAAGTCATATTTCTAATAATTTTCCTAAAAGAATTGATTTCCAGTAAACAGGAGGATTATGTAAACCAAAGTTTTTTCAGAGAGATTCTGCCAATATTTTAAATCACGATGTTTCCATCTTCCTAGCATCAATCCTCTCGCTGTCACCTGAATGTTGAAATTGTAATATGTCTAATGTACTTCCTAAAACTTCTAAAACAGTTCATTCTTTCAGTTCAATATTAAAAAAATTTTCAGGATACAATTTTATTAGTACTTTTTTGTTTTGTTGTTGCTCTACTGATTCAACCATTTTTGTATTTTTATTTTATAAATATTTATCTAAATTGGACATATCTTTGTATAATATTTCTGAGGTTTTTGTTATGAGCTCATACCATTTTCTTGGTAAGTTCTTTGACATTATCTACGATTACTGTTTTCCCGCTCTTTTCTTCTCAGAAATATTTGATAAGATCATCTCATGAAATACCATTTAGATTCAAGAAATATTGTCCCAAAGATACAATTGATTGTCATGAATTCCTAATATAATAAGCAGTCAATCAATATCTTTTTCTAATCTTTGCAATTAAATCCACTAATGGTTGTCAACTTAATCATGAATTTGGCTCTCAATCTCAAATAAATGTTATATTACCAAATCAATTAGTACCACTTCTACGAGAATAATCATTCATAGCCTTTTCTGCATAAATAAGTGGGGCTGAAATATTTGTACCTGAAACTCACACCGCCTCTCTCATTAATTTGGCTGGGATCATGCTTCTACGATCAGAAAATTTTTCTCCAAATTTCATTATTTCTACTACTCCAGATGCAAAGAACAAAATACTAAATTGTACATCAAAGTATTCCAAAGTCTTAGCTCTAATAATAGCAGCCTTGACAGCCTCTCTCAATGGAGATCAAGGAGTATGAAAATCTCACATACTTGGACTTCTATCTATTACAATAGTTTCAAACATATTTATGATAGGAGTTTCTTCGTGGACATCATCTCTTTTGAAAATTCTTGGATCTCTTGTTATTCTAAATTCTACCAATTTACCTGTATCTAAATCTCAAGATTGATAATATTCCTCTGTCTCAACCAAATGATATTTTTTAGGCAGAATTTTCTTAAGTTCTTCAATATTTCTCCTAATTTCTCCTGCTACTTCTTTCTCTAGCTCCAAATATTGTTTGTAGAGTCTAAGCTCTGTCTCTGAAAATCACATTTTTTTCATTTTTTCTTTTTCCTTTTTTCTTTGTTCTTCTATTTTTTTCTTTATTGTATCTGCATATTCATTAAGCTTTTTCTTGGTTTCTTCATCAAGCAAGCTATCTTTCAGTGCCTTATCAACATCTCTTTCATCGTCTAAGTTTTCAATTTCTTTCTTTTCTTGTTCCAATATTTCTTGATTTCATACATTATCAATCATATCTTTCGCTTCATTTTGCAAACCACTATTATTCATAATATCTTTTATTTCTTCCTTAGTTTTAGCATTTTCTAATTTATCTAATGTTTCATTAATTTTATCTGCTTGTTTAGATAAATCTTCTGTCTTAGCCTTATCAATCATTTCATCCAAAATATCTTGTGGAGTCCTTGATGGTTGAGCATCTGTAGAATCAGATTGTCATCATCAACTACTTTGACTTTGATCTTGGGATTGTTGTCAGCCAGAATTACTTTGTTGCTGTCAGTCTCAGGAACTATTATCGATTTGTTCTTCTCATTCAGATCATCATCAGTTTTTATTATCTTTGTTATCTTGACCAGATCATCAAGACGATTCTTCCTCTCCTGATTCTTGTCATCAATTTCAACCAGAATCATTTTTTTCTTTATCTCAACTATCCCCATTTTCTCAATCTTGCATATTTGAATCTGCATCATTATCTCAAGAATTATCCATATTCTGATTACTATCTTTTCCGTCTTCCTTTTCGGTAGGAGTTGCATCAAATCTAATCCAACACTGATTTTGTTCATCCCAAATCTCAGACCATGCATGTCATGTGTTGTTTGAAATATGAGATTTTTTATCTTTTGAAAGAGATTGAATCATATGTCATTCTACCAATCTTGCAGCAAGTCAAATTTCTCTACATAAAGCTACAAAAAGACTATTTGCACTATAACATTCAGCAATATCAGAATTATCAATATTTGAAATATAATCTCATCATTTATCTCTAAATGTTCACTGATTTTTGGTAGAATACTTTTTGGTTTTTAAAATATGTTTTTGTAAAGCTCTAGCAAAGTCCAAACTAGGAATTCATTGTAAATTAGTTAATACACTTTTTGTAGCATCACTTAGATCTCAACTTATTATTTTTTCATAATCTGCAGAAATCGGAGCTGAATTATTTTGATAAAAATCCAAAACAAAATCAAATGCTATATATTGCTTTGAGTTACTTTTAACATAAAAACAATTATTTTGATCTCTAAAAATTTCTATTCATTTTCATTGAAGGGATGAAAGATCAATCGTTGCACCTTGAGGTAAGGCAATACTTGTAAGTCAATCTTTTACTACACTAGCATATTGAAATTTCTTTACTCAATTAGAAAGATTTTCTCAATTAAATTTAGACAATTGCTTCCTCTTAAACCATAATTTTTGAGATTTATCAAAATATGATTTTTTACCGGTTGTAAAATATCAGATAAATCAAGGATAAATTTCCGCAAAATGCGATGTTTCTCCACTAGTTTCACCAAACTCAAAATCTCTAGGAATATATGTATCCTGTTCTTCGCTTGCTACTTCCATATTAACATCACTAACATCTTCCGGATCAATTTGTTTTTGATGTTCTTCTTCTTTGGTAGGATTTTCTTGTAAATCCGAATCATTTAAAACATCATTAGCAGATAGTGCCTCAATAAGTTCTATTTTTAGTAATTCGGAAAAGTCTTTTCTTTTTACAACCAAAGAATTTATATAATCTCTTATACTCTCTAATCTTGCCTGAAAACCACTAGTCAACGATGTTTGATGTTCCATGTTTTATTTTTATTTATTATTTAACTATAATTTTAAACAATTTTATTTTCCTGTCAAAAAAAGAACAAATAAACTATTTTACAAAACAATTTTCCTTGATTATCTTATAATGATCAAACGCTAAGTGGATAGAATCTATCTCATTTACTCAAACTTTTCTAAAACTTTTTGCATCATCTCAAGCTTTAAGTTGTCATCATACTATTCTTGCTCTATAAACCAATGATATTACATGACCACGAGGATCTCTATCTGGCTCTGAGTATGGCTTACCAATAGATTGTATTTCCACATCCACCCCAAGTTCTTCTTTCATCTCTCTAACTAATGCTTGTTCTGCACTTTCACCATAATCTACGAAACCTCATGGTAGTGCCCATCAAAGTGGTTCGTTCGTTCTTTCTATTAAGACTAATTTTCATTCTTCATCTTCTATAATACCATCAACTGCGATACTTGGCTGTACATATTCCATTTTATATATTTCTTTCAACCTTGAATATCAGTTTATAGTATCCAAATATTTTATAATATGTTCAGGCAATGATTTTTTCAAAATTTCTTTTTTTCACATTGCTATTTGTTTTCTAACAATAGAAGCTTTAATAGGCAAATTATATTCTAGCAATATACAAGGTATTTCAATACTCTCAAAGATTTGTTTAACCCAAGGATTACCTGTAATCACATAATCAAACTTTGGCAAACTCCTAAGAATATATCATCTCCATTTTTTATCATCCCCAAAATCAGGGATTTGATAAATATCATTATGATCGAAATTCAAAACATCAGCTAACAACATACTTACCATTTGTTTTCTTTCCTCAAAATTAAATGGATTTTCTGCTGTTCATTCTTTATTTGAAGAACCTATTCATATCAAAACTTTGGTAATTCATTTTGATATAGCTTGATTTACTGCATCAAGATGTCATAAGTGAGTAGGCTGAAAACGCCCTATAAATAATCATACTTTTTCATTAGAACTCATTTTTGTAAATATTAATTAAGATAAATTTATTGACATTATGTATTAAATAAATATACAAGCATTAATTTTAATTGTTTAATTATTATCAATGGCTGAAGAAAGAACTATATACCAAACTTGAATAAGTGATGATTTAACATTTGATGTACAAAGAGTTAAAGATTGAGATTATGGAAAATCTTTATGAGAAATTGCTTCAAGATTGGCAGCAGAAATTTCTAAAGATTTAACAGGACGATTGAATAATAGAACAGAGATAGAATTCAATTGAAAAACGTTAACTATTGGGCATGATGAAGATAATAATTTCTATATTGCTGGTAATGGTGTTCCAGGATTCCTTTTCCCTAAAGAATGATTCAAAGAATTTAAATGAACAGATCACGATTGTCTTTCAATATTATGACATGATTGACAAGTTTATCTAATAGATAAAAGCTTTAAAATGTTTAACGCTAATTTAATTTATTAATTATGGAATTAGAAGAATTAGTACCTAAAGAATCATTAACTCCAGACAATTGAACTGAAATAGAAAGACAATTAGTGGTTGCATTAGCTCCGATTGTAGTAAATATCAAGAAACCTTCAGAAAATAAATTTTGATTGATAGTAACAGATGAAACAAGTACATTTATAACACTACAGATATGAGATAACATAGACCAACTTATCGACTATTCTATAAATTTCACGGAAATCAAAGATAGATATTTCCCAAATAGTAGATCATTCACAATGTTTATTATGGATAACAAATGATTAATACATCATTTAGATAATTTAATCTAATTTTTACTTTATAAATACTATATTAATATGGATAGCGAATTTAATTGAGATAACCAAAGATCTTTTAGATGACAAGAGATAATGGATATGCTAAATCTAGCTGCTAAAGCTACTAATAGAGAATGAGAAACAACGTTAGATAAATTATGATTAGGTTGAACTATTTATAACATTGCTTTAAATTTAGCTACTTTAACACAATGTGAGTTTGAACTATTAAAAGAAATAGATCTGAGATGAAAAAAAGTACAATTAATAAGAATAAAAGAAACATGATATTTACATATAGCATGAGAAAATGTTAAGTGACTAATTTTACCATCTCTTAATAACCAGATTAAATTTAATAATTATTTATGAATATGACATACACATAGTCCTTGTTTAATATTTCAAGCAAATGATTGAAAAAGATATAACCTATATTTAAACTGAGATATGGAACAAAAAGTCTATTAAACTACTGGATACAATCTTCCTATACCAACTGATCTGTTTTTTAATTTTATCACAAGTGGTGCTTGCCTACGTTTAAACTCGTTAACTCTAACGAGTTTTTTTAATCTCAAAACTTCATTTACATCTACTCCATATCTGGCAGCTATTTCATAAGGATTTCATCCAAACAATAATTCGTCTACTGGCTCAGATACTTTTGCATAATCAAATGGATCTACCTGATTATCAGACAATTCTGCTGAAGGAGGTCTATCTATTATGCTATTTGGCATAACTTCCTGTCATTCATATCTGTTTATCCATTTTGCGAACTCAAAAACCTCTTTTTTATTTAAATCTCATATAAGTCATAAACCACCTATCAAGTCACCGTACATTGTACCATATCCCAAAGCAAGCTCAGTCTTATTTGAATTATTTATAACCATAGAACCTGTCATATTTGCGTACATCATAAGTATATTTCACCTGATACGAGCTTGTATATTTTCATAACTTATTCATTCAGGCATTTCTCAGATTGTATTTTGGGCATAGTCCATAAAGGTTGTAACCATAGGATCTATTCATCATACTTTCAAGTTTAATCCTAATGTCTTTGCAACTGCCTGCGCATCTTCCAATGATTTACTATGTTTAGTAGGCATATATATAGCATTTATATTCTCTTTTGGTAAAACCTGAGATAATATATAAGCCGATACTGCAGAATCTATTCACCCAGAAAGTCATATAACTACACTTTTAATTCAAGTTTTAGCAAGATAGTCTTTCAGCCCAAGTTTTAAGGCTTCAAATACCATTCTATATTTATCTCAGTTTAGTTCTAATAGTTCAGCCAATCTGTCCTGATTTGATCTAGTTGTATCTACTACTGTCAGCTCTTCTTGAAATAATTTTCATAAATGAACTAATCTTCAATTATTATCCATCACCATGCTTCCACCATCAAAAACCAATTCATCTTGTGCTCAAACCTGATTTACATAAACAAATCCTGCTCAAGTTCTAGCTACATGTCATGAAATCAAATCGTATCTTTTCTTCAATTTGCCCAATGTGAACGGAGAGCTAGAAATATTATAAATTGTTTCAACTCAGTTTCATACAAGTTCTCCGATTGGATCCACATCATAACCTTCTAGCCACATATCTTCACAGATTGTAATTGCTGACTTTTTACCTTTTACATCAAAGTAAACAGACTTATCTCATGATGTAAAATATCTTTTCTCAAAAAATACATCATAATTTGGCAAAAGTCTTTTAGAATATTTAGTTTCATCATAAGCTCTAATGACAGAAGCTGTATTGAATTTTTGTAATTGACCGCTTGGCATAAGTTTTGAGTTGTAATCAACATTACCAAGAATAACCGTAAGATCTTTTGATATACCAGCTGCCACTTTCTTAGCTTCTTCCATAGCTAATTTTTGTTGAGCTAGGAAATACTCAGATTCATAAAGGTCATTACAAGCATATCAGGTAGTAGTATTTTCTGGGAAAACTATTATATCGCTGTGTGGTCAAAGTTCTCTGATAGATGAAACTATTTTTTCTTTGTTGTATTCGATATCACCGACCTTAGTATTTATTTGTGCGATTCAGATTCTCATTGGAATTAAATTAAAATTTTAAATATACAATAATTAATATTACAAAAATAATTGTTTCAATTCATTTATAGTTACAATAATTACTCAATTAGCCTTCAAAGATTCTAATGTTGCTAAATGTCACTCTCTTGTAATAGGAATAATAGCATCTTCTACAACATAAGTATTATATCATAGTCTTTTAGAATCCATTGCAGTAGCATTTACACAAACCTCAGTCACAACTCATGTCACAAGGTTATTTTTAACATTTCTAGCTTTTAATCTTTTATCTAAATCTGTTCAATCAAAACCACTATAAGCTTCTGAATTCACTTTATCTCACTTTATAGTAACTAGATCAAAATCACTATCTGACAATGGTGGCATAAGCTTCGATCATTGTGATCATGCTTTAGAATGATCTGGCCATAATGTATCTTTTCATCATTTCATCAATAAATAAGCTCTAAGTTCATCTAATGTAAATCTAGCTTTTTCAGATAATCAATTTTCAGAATCTGTCCAATCTTTAATCTCATCTAATGATATTTCACCAAAAGGCGATTTATTTTTATAACTAGAAGCCCAACCAATATGTCATTCAGGATGTTGCTCCATAATATTCACAGTAATGACACCCAACGGTCTTAATATTTCTATAAGCTTTTTAGTTCATTCTGCTGCTTTTTCTCAACCTTGAGCATAAAATTCATTCAAATCACCATTACAAAAACTTTGATTATTGTCTGTCGATAACACTGCTGTTTCCAAAGGGTTTAATTTTTCCATCTTTTATCTAATTTAGAATATAAAGTTTCTACTGCTCATACATAAAATCAAGGTTTTTGATTTATCTGTAATGAACCAGAATTTTCTATAAAGTCAGTGATTTGCTCTACTGTACAAGATTCAAAATATGATATACCTTGTTGAATTGAATTTCTTGATAAAACACAGTTTGCTTTGATAGATCTAATCAATTTCATATTATCTGAGTCACTAGCCGACAACAAAGAAGATACCATTCACATTAAATCAAAACTTGTTTCGTCTTTTACTTCTTGTGTTCTAACTCAAGAAATCTTTCTTCTAGTAGCAAAATCAATAACTTCACACATAATTAATTTATTAAGATTTAAATGTAATTACTACAATAACTAACTTGTAAAAAAATATTTTTGTCATTGCGAGCATTTTATTAAACATCACTTGGATGAGGAATAGTATACTGTTTTGTACAGACGAAGCATGCTTCGTCTCTAACAAGATAATTAAATATCTTTCTACTTTTACCTATTGTGATTATCCAGATGCTTACCCGCTAGGGTTCCAGAGCTAATCACCTAAGACATCTTTTTGATGTAATTGTAGTATATACATTTATTACTAAATTGCAAGAGAATTTGTTATAAAAACATTAAGTAGTTTAGAAAAATTTTTTATTGAGATTCAATTATAGCTTTCACCTGATCTTCAGTAGTAATAAGATCTGATAATTTTATGAAAGTTCAGTTAGTCAAAGAAAACAGGTATCATCAATTTCATCATTCCTCCTTTGTTTTTGGACAAATAAGATAATATAATACTCAATTTTTCTTTCATACGAAGAACGTTCAAGTATCTCATTGTTCAATAGATAATTGGTCATAAGTTACTTTTTCAAGGTTATAATACAATTTACTTGGAAAAATAAATACACAGTTTCAAACATTATCTACATCAAAGTCCGTAATCCAACCGTATATCCTTTCGTAAGGAACTTTAAAAGTTTTATCAGGTCAGAAAACTTCTACATCCATCGGAATCAATTCTCATTGTCATACATGAGCTATATCACTTACATAGCCAAATACTCATTTATCACAGCGTATAACTTTAAAAAATCTACTATAATATTCTTCAAATCTATTATCAACATCTTTATCTGGTCTAAATGACGTTAAACAATTTATCAATCTATCAGCTATTCCAGAATTAATTTCTTCCAGTTTTACTCATTTAGAATCCAAGTATTGCTGTAATAACGATTCTCTTGGCTCACTCATTTTAAACATATTTATAAGTTAAATTAACTTAAAGTTCATTTTAATCTTAAAGATACTTGTCTTCTTACCTCTTGTGTTTTATGTGTTTCAAATGTTTCTAGATTAGTCCAACTTAATGTTTCAGCAAGTCTTGTTCTAGCTCTTTCTATAGCCCTCAATCATGTAACTGGAAAACTAAATTCACCATTTTTATAAACTGTTTTTAAAAGTCTTTCTCATTGAACATTCTCATCCTCTTGTACTACAAATCTTTTTCAATCTTCTAATCTTATCTCTACATTTGGTAATCATGGTACAGGTTGTTTATCTATATCATTTGAAAGTTTTCATGTTGGTCACTCTTCAGTGTTTATAAGCTTATATCAAGCAGATACAGTATCTCTTAATTTATTTTTTATCAAGAGTAATGATCAAGCACCATAAACTATAAATTTCTTTGGATCAAATCATGCAAACTCTATAGACTTTTCTATTCTTGCGATTTGTTCTACAGAAGATAAATCTTCAATGATTATCTTATCTAAATTTGGATCCAACATATCATTTTCTTGTAATTTTTTCAATGCATATATCGCTTGATCTGTTATATCTCAACTATCCAGTCTTATAGCTATAGATTTTCATGTATGTCTGTATTTCTTTTTTAAAGCGATAACTTTATCGATTCAAGCATAAGATTCTACCAAGTCTACAAGTAGTGCTATCCTATCAACTTTTTGTATAGCATTTTCAAATCATTCTTCTTCTCCATTAAAAGAAGCAAAATATCTATGTCATGTAGTTCAAGTAGTTTTCAAACTTGGATAAACTGCTGCTGCTGCATCATTACTTGTCAAAGTAAGTCACATTCAAACCATAGTTGCTTCTACTCAGTCTAAATGTTGTTGTTCATTTACTGCTGCTCTTTTTCAAACCTCAATCATTCTTCATTGACTAATAATTTCTTCTATCATATGAGTTTCGGTTGCTACCACACTTTGGTAAAAAACTCTTAATAATACAGGTTCAAAGACAGCAGCCAATTCTCATATTCAAGTAATAGTCATCATCGGCTCTTTAGGTTTCAACGCTGTTCAATCTTCTACTGCTTTAATTTCCAAAGGAATGTATCAATTATGACTATCAATAATATTTTGCCACATATCCGCATCAAAATAAGAGATTCATCATTTATCAGCTTCTGCTGCATAAAAATCTTTAGCAAAATCCAACTCTTGTTGTGTAATTGGAGTTCCAAATACTTCTTTTAGTATTTTTTGTACTCAATAAACAATATTATATTTATCGTTTGTAGATCTTCTCAACGACAAAGAAAATGTTTCTACTTTTTTTCACTTTTCTCATCTCAAAAATCACATTGTTCTATTGTAAGTATCAGTTTGCAAAATTTTGTTTCTTTTGATAATTTCTTGTCTTACTGATATATCATCAAGTTCACAAAACTGTGCAAAAGTAATATCTGGAAATGTATTCAACAATTGTTCATATGCTCTTACATTAAAACCTCTTGTGTGTTCTATCATATTCATTTTATTATAAATTTAAGATATAAATGTTATTATCACAATAACCAACTTGTAAAAAAAATTAATTATTATTTACTATTGTGATTATCCAGATGCTTACCCGCTAGGGTTCCAGAGCTAATCACCTAAGACATCTTT
>Ga0172367_10005965_pt1 | contig 14532 bp, 9 predicted proteins | sample Lak10m_FD_114542 | JGI IMG/M metagenome (GOLD analysis project Ga0172367, IMG submission 114542) | Freshwater microbial communities from Kabuno Bay, South-Kivu, Congo - kab_022012_10m | ecosystem: Environmental > Aquatic > Freshwater > Lake | place: Democratic Republic of the Congo: South-Kivu... | reverse complement strand
CCAACTAATACTGAAACTCCAACAAATACACCCACACCAACCAATACTGAAACCCCAACTAATACTCCAACGCCAACAAATACAGAAACTCCAACTAACACACCTACCAATACTGAAACACCAACTAATACTCCAACGCCAACAAACACAGAAACTCCAACTAACACACCTACCAATACTGAAACGCCAACTAACACACCCACAAATACTGAAACACCAACTAACACCCCAACACCAACGAACACACAAACACCGACTAACACACCTACTCAAACTCTAACACCTACCAATACCGAAACTCCAACGAATACACCAACACCTACCAATACTGAAACCCCAACAAATACTCCGACACCAACTAACACAGAAACTCCAACTAATACTCCAACGCCAACAAATACAGAAACTCCAACTAACACACCTACACCAACAAACACACCTACCAATACTGAAACCCCAACTAACACCCCTACACCAACAAACACTGAAACTCCTACTAATACACCTACTCAAACTCTAACACCAACAAATACTGAAACTCCAACTAATACACCAACTAATAGTGTTACACCAACTAACACAGAAACCCCAACTCAAACCCCAACAGAAACCATACTAGTCTCAGTAACACCAACTCAGACGCCATCATACACACCAAGTGTTACACCATCATACACACCATCAAGCACACCTACACCTACCACATTAACAGGTAACTTCTTATTATTACAAACAGGTGATTATATCTTATTACAAGACGGAACAGGATTTATCGAATTACAATAAAAAAAAAATATCGTCTAAAAAGACGATATTTCATTTAATCATTTATTTAAACGATATTACCAAATTTTAAGTTGTTTCATATAACCAAGAACACAACAATAGGCATCCGTTTGGTCAAAATTCTCTTTTTTTAGTGTATTATTCTTAGTATACAACCAATTAATTTGAGGTTCTCGTTTTGCAACTTTTTCCCAAACAATCATTTTTTTATCAATGTCTTTTGGTAATCCACCAAATAAAACGAACTTACCTTTATCGTTTTGTTGAACTAACTCAGGAAAAGCAAATTTTCGAGAATCATATGTTGATATAAATTCAGGAATTATACCTAATGTGTCGTAAATAACTTTACAAACAAAACTATTAAATCTCAACAAGGTTTGAACTGTTCTAATATTATTAGAATTTAGTAATGGTTCCTCAATAATAATTTTAGTAATTCCAAGTCCTTTATATTGTTCAAGTTTTGTTTTAAAAATATCACTTTTAAGTAATAATTCTTTTATCTTAGACTCTTCTTTTGGTTTAGGAACCGGTGAAATATGTGTTAATTCTAACAAGTTCCCACTTTTTATTTCAAATAATGCCCAACCAATTGTTTTTGTTGAAATATCAAGTCCCAATACTTTGGGACTTTCTTTAAGTGTTCTTTTCATATTAAAAATCAAATTTAATCAAAAACTGTTGAATCCCTTGTCTTAATACCGGAGATTCTAGTTTTGATACAATCATAAGATTTTTATCAGAATCGTAAAGACCAAGTTCTGTAATATATGATTTTGTCGTAGTATTCCATGTTGGATTTGATGATGTTTGAAACTCCGTATTCGACAGATTTAATTTATAAACCATTTCATAAATGGTTGCCTGTATATCAGTTTCCAAGGACCCATAAAAATAATACTCATCACCAAAATTTAATTGATAACCTGTATTACCTTCTTGGGTTATATCAATATAATCACCTAAATCATAAATTTGAGCATTATCATACAATTCTTTTGTTATAATAAACGTACTACCTGTAATAGCATCTTGTGTAATATAACCATTAATAGTATTCGCACTTAAAACATCCGTCATATCAATAACCTTCCAACTATCAGATTGAGGTCGACTACCCGTTGTTACTTTTTGACAAATAATTTCAATTTTTTCACCAAAAAAACCTTGTTTAAATGTATCTTCATAATAATCCAAACATGGGAAATCACCATTAAACCTAACACCAACATTTTCGGAAACTGAAGGATTACAAACAATATTAGGTCCGGTTATTTTAGTATAATAATTACAATGTAATGAGTTAGTGAACGCACTTGTATTTGTAAATCGGTATGTCACATACATAGTTTCATTTGAACCTGTTAAAACACCCAAAGAACTCCCTAAACTATTACAAGTATTTGGTGTAGATAAAAACACTTTAGGTGCTGGTAATGTCCAATTTCGATTGGACTTATAAGACATAACCGATAACAATTCTTCATCATCTATAATTATAATTCTATCATCAGGAAATACTTTACCAACCCTGTTAGGATAACCATCAGGATTCGCATTTGTATCCCACAAATGATAGTATCTAATACCAGGTGAATTCATATCATCATTCTTAGTTGATTGTATATACCTAATTTGAAATAAATCCAACTCATCAAATCCCGGAGGGTCAACCCAAAACGTCTCACCTAAACAACATTCAGGATTTTTATGCCACATTAACCAAGGTAGATGTAATTTGAAGTTTCTAGCTTGACCTGTTGTATCATACGGTGCCGTAAGGTCGTATGGTTGGAAAGCAAATTTTTCACCATAAAATAAATCAATCGTTTGATTTGTATAATGAATAATACCGATAGCTTTTTGTTCTTCAGGTTCAACACTAATAATTTCACCAAATGAATTATAATAATAAGTGTCAGTTGTTTGAGCACTGTAAATATTATCCAAATAAAACGTTTGACCACTATTTGACATATACCCCAAGTATTCTTTAGTTCCCAAATAATTAACCGAACCAAATTGTGGATAATCTTTATAAACCCCCGAATCTAAACCGGCTAAATTTTCTGACCAAGGAATATTCATATTCCAAACTTTTACATCAAATTCATCTTGAGCACATACCGACTCAAAATTAATTATATCATCATTATAATGATTTAAAGGTGTTACACTATCATACAAATCAGTCATTTTTTTAGGATAAACTAACGCTCTAGCATAACAACTAGTAAATGTAATATTTGAGAAATCAGGTGTTGTTCTATCTAAAGTTATTTTATCACCACAAACATCAACTATTCGATATGTTAAAATTGAATAACATGAGGTCATTGACATCAAACAATCGGTTTTCAATGGTGATGGTGTTGGGTCGGGACAATATGATGCAGATGGTGACGGTGTTGGTGTTGGTGAAGCACAAGGACTACCTGGTGATGGTGTTGCAGATGGTGTAGGTGTTGGTGTTGAGTACATACTCGGTGTAGGTGTTGGTGTTGGCAAATTTTGACAACCACAATTTGAAGCTCCTAAATTATCAATATATATCGTAATAAAGTCACCTCTTTCAAATTGACTATACTGAACAGGATTACAAGTATCACTTATTAATTGTAACTCAGTACCACCTGTAAAATCAGACATATTAACAACATAATTGGATGTTTTTACATAATCATTACCCGTCAACGCACTCCAGCTTGTTGGTAATACACTAGTATCACCACTAAAAAAACCTCTCATAGCTGCGGTATTATAAATCGGACTAATAACCGAATCCATAAACGGTATACCATAGGTATTACCGTTATTACCATCAACATAATAAGGGTATTTAACATTTTGTTTATTCGATTCAGGAATACCACTAGAATTTTGAGCGTTAAATCCTGATTCTAATATCATAGTATCACTGATTAAATACGATGAAGGTAATGTATTATATAACATTTCACTATCACCAACTTGGAAAAAAGAAATGTTAAACTTACCTTGAGACAACATTTGTCTTGCAGTATCTGTAAGTTTACTATTTATTAGTCCTGATGTATTTTTTAAAATATATCCCATTTTTTTATTTTTTTTATTTATTCGTATAATGAGGTAGTATAACTATCAAATGAACAACAATCACAATCTATATCTAAATTAATAACCCCAAAATTACTCACACCCAAACTATAACTACAACAGTCAAGATAAGAATTAGCACTACTTTGACCATAAGACAAAGGCCCTAACGACCCATCGTTAGTACCACTTAACAGATTATTAATTGTTGGTGGCGAACTTTGACATGTACCTAAAAGGTAACTATTCGTTCTTACAACATACACATCAGTATTTGTATATGTTAAATTAGAATAAACATACTCATAATTAGTTCTATACATAGTATAACCCTGACATCCAGGTTTTTGGTTTGAGTGAGTTGTATTAGTTGTATTATCTGTAGTTAATGGTATAATATCCCCATTTTTGATTACAACAAGTGATATATCACCTGTTGCTGAGTTAATAGAAGGACTTCTTTCAAAATAACCATTTAAAATAATATCAAAATTTACTGTAACACCATTAGGTAATGGTGGATTACAATATACAATATATTCATTTAGAATTTCACTCGGTTGTGGATATGAAATTGTTTGTGAAGAATTAATAACTAATCTAAAATCGTATTCAACAGATTGTGTTTGAGGTGGAATTTGAATTAACTCACTAACAACAACACCTAAAGAATCTTTAGTCATAACCGTTAAACTTAAATCACCACACAAGTTATTTTTAAATGGTGAATTACCATATGTGACACCATTATCAAACGAATATTGGTATGGTGGTTCACCACCCTGAGCATATAATGTTAAAGCAGCATCACAACTACAAGATGGGTCATTTTTAACAACAATCATTGTTAATTCCTGAGTTGTTGAACATTCACCTTGAGTAGCCGAAATACTATAATTATAACCAACCCAATTCCAATTACCATTGATTGGTGGTGAAGATGGGTTATTATTAATAACCGTCTCTAAAGAGGTTAAAGTTGTGCTTGAAAACCTCCAACAATTAGGTGTTAATGATGTATCCCAAATTATTTTAATTAATGAATCATCTGATAACCAAGATTGTTTACCGTTATAATAACCATCACAATTAAAATGAATTTTATCAATGTCAAAAAAATACATTATAGATTAATTTTATTTATTAATTTTTTATTTAATTTCACCATCATTACGCATAATTCGAATTATTAGTTATTGGAATAAATTCTAAACAGAAATCCACACACGGTGGTAATGTTGTTGTTGTGGTTGTTGATGTTGTAGTTGTTGTTACACTTAACACACAAGTACTTTTTATGACATAATCACCATTTGAATCTGTAACCGTTGCGGTATAACTACCTACACTTAAATTATTAATACTTGGTGTTATACTACCATTATCCCACTGAATCATATAAGGTGGTGTCCCTCCTGAAATAAACAAACTTGCAACACCATCTGATGATGTAATTGTCGACGGATTTGTCGAATTACAAGTAACATACATCGGGAATATTGTTAATACCCCACATTCATTCCTATTTGTTGATTCCGGCATAAATTATTATTTATAATAAATAATCAGTTGTTTGGTTTTTTATCAATGATTTCATCACATCAACATACTTTTTTGTTGAACTACTTTCTTCTATGTAGTCAAAATAATTCTCATTCTCGATTAAAAGTTTAAATGGGTTAACATATATAAATTCACCTTTATAAAATTTAGTTTTACTTAAATCATGGGTAACACCTGCCATATGTAAAATTGGTTTAGTCTCATATACATCAATAGTATCTGTAGCCCAAGAAAATGATAATTTTTTAGTAACACGAGTTTCATTACCGTTTAACCAAAGATTCCACAATACCGCCCACATATCGGATGTCCACATTTGGATTTCATGTTGTATGGGGTGTTCCTTATGAAAATTAAATAACATTCTATATAAATTCTCACTATCCTCAAAAACTTTTTCCCAAAACAAGTAATTAGTATTTTTAATCAAATACTGAGCACCACCTGAATTAAATTGATTCTCTTTCACCACGTTAGATGATATACCAATAACATCACACATCTTATCAATTAATTCACCATCATACAAATTACTGTGAACTTCACAATATCTTTTGGAACACTCGTTTATATATTCATATCCAATATATGATATTGTGTCAGACAAATAACTATATTTATCATCTAATAAACTTTCAAAATCAGGTAACTCTCTAAATATAATATCCGAATCATGATAAAAATAACATTCACCCAAACTAGGGTTTTCCTTCAACCACTTTGATAATATCAAAGGTCTTAACGTAGGTATGTATCTTTTATCAATTCTGGTATCTTCATAATGATAAACATTAACACCTAAACTCTTTAATTTTAATGATTCTTCACTTGGTTGGTCACCTGTTAAAATAATAAATAACACATGAATTTGATGTGGTTTAATCCCCTTATCAATGAAATTATGAACATAAACTTTGGTTTGCCAATGAAAATATGAAATGTCAGGTTGAGCCGAAACAAAAACTAAATTATCTACCATAATATTTTTTATATAAAAAATATTAAATAATACCGATAACTAAACATCAAAAGTTGGAAACGTATCACCGTCAACACATTTTAATAATTGTTTCAAAAGACATTGTTGATGATACACATTTTCAATATATGTAGTAAAATCAGATTGAGTAGTGTTAGCAAAATTAGTATCAGCATCAACCCAAAAATCAGTAATACTTTGTGTTGTTGCCGTGAATTGTGTATAATAAGTTTCACATTCAGGACATGTTACCGGTGAAACAACACTACCCGTACCCATATACACCCAATTTTGACCATTTAAATCACCTCTCCAAACTCTACTCGTAGTTGATGAAGATTGAGCAACACTAGTCACATTATACGGTCCAGCATTTCCTCTAAGGGTTGATTTAGCCCTTGTTTCTAACCATTGATATTGACTATCTCGATAAAAATTAGCAATCCAAGATGTTGGACTTGTTGAAGACCCATAAGTACCCCCATAAACCAATAATTTAACACAATATTTACCTGATGTATCACTAACTACTCGATACCAAAGATTTTGAATATCACCATCACTATTTGTTAATCCAGGTTGTAACCAATTATCACCAGGGTTTCCGGCCATAACCGCAGGATTATTAATGGTTGGACCTGTTAATATATTATTAATACCACTACCTAATGTAAAATATCCATTAGTCGATACGTATAAATTGTTAGAAAATACACCATTAGTTGCGAATGTTCTTGGTAAATTAATCGGGACATTTTGATATCCGTCATCAATACTTGTAAAACCATCAGAATATAACGAATACCCATTAGTTGATGCCGGCCAACTTAAAGTTGTTGCTGAACTATATTGGTACGTTATAGTTGTAGTGTTAGATAACGAATACCATTCCGCAACTGATAATAATAAAGCATCTTTACTTGACCTATATGACGTGGCATAATCAGACCAAGTTGTACCAACAAGTGATGAAAAGGCATCAGTTGAATTTGACCCTATAAATTGAGTTGTACATAATTCTGTAAAATCAAAAAAATACATTTATCAAATATTTTAATCTTTATATTAAACAATAAGTAGTTCCTGAATTAGGAATAAAATTACCGTTATCGTCCACCCATAACTCATCAAACGTATCACCATCAATAACTGACCACATATTTTTAATTGAACACATAAAATCTTTTATCGCGTTATCATAGTTAGTTACTAACGTGTCTAAATCTGAATTTTCAAATGACGTACCATAATCATAAGTCACCGTAACCGCACTTGTTTGATAAGTAAACGGATTTATCGTTACGTTTAACGTACCGACAGTTGTACCTGTTTGTTGTTCCCAAGTATCATAAGCAAAAACAAAATAATCCTCATACGTTGGGTATTCCGATTGTCGAGGTAAACTATAGTCATAGTTAAATTTAAATAAATATATTGTCTTATCAATAATCTTTAAATATTTCTCATACTCAACATATTTTTCAATCATTGAAACCCACAAATCCAAATACGTTGGTGAACAACCTTGGTCTAAATTTTCAGTATAACCTGAACCCGCAGTCGCAAGAAACCATTGATTAGTTGCCTTTTTAAACGAATCACGAGTTGCTCTCGCAGTACCTAATAAATCATTCCAATCATTTGGAAATACACCTCCACCACAACCAACTATCGCACCTGAATTACCTGTTTCGAGCCACGAGTTACCCGCAAAAGTGTAATAATCCATTAAATCAAAAAAATACATAACTTAAAATATTAACATAAATCATTATCGTCTTGTTTATTAGGTCCACAGAATGGGTCAAGACTACCACAATCATTTAAATTCTGAGAATAACCACACGGTAAATCCGCACCGTTATTAGTAATAATTTCATTACCTGTTTGAGGTGGTGTATTAGTTAATACCCAACGTCTCAAAGAATGTAGTAACAAATAATTATTTGACCAAGTAAAAGGTTTCATCGACAAAATCAATTCATTCTTAGCCTTTAAAGACGCATCTCTTTTTTGTCTTACAAATGTTAGTACATCGTTATCAATATCATTAAAAAAAGTTGATGACCAACTATTCGATAATGGGTCCCAAGCATAACCAACATTAACAGTAGTATCCCCCGATAGTATAACATCCCCCGGTTGACCTGTTAATGGTAAACTCTCAACATTACCTATTGATTTTATATAACGAATATCATCCGTATAAGCAGATAAAACTGACCCGACTGATGAAGTATACCAACCTTCAACTTGAGACGCTTTAATATTTCTATAACCTCTTATTTTAACAGGTCTACCTTTATAGAAAAAATTTCCAGGGAATGAATGACCTTTAATATAATCAACTGTTGGTAATATAATACCCTCATTCTCATTACAAAAACCATTTTCTAAGTCAATTTGATATTGAGCTGTTTCTTGTACGAACATAGATAAACCTTGACGTGTCTCAGTAATAATTGTATCAACCTCACCGGCATTATAATACGATAACTCAACATTTTCAGGACTTGTATAATCACATTGACAAGTTGGTGAACCAAAAGAAGTTATTTCTTGATGTGTTGGTACATTATACTCATCATCCATAAAGTCAATTCTTGAAACAAATTCATAAGGATTACAATTCTTACTACAAGCACATGATATATCATAATATATCTTTAAATTAACCGAAATATTACTATCTAATAAACTAACCTCAGATTCACAATCCGTTGTTATTGTTATTTTATTAGTATTAGTATTAATAGTTACGTTACCAATCCCATCATACCCCAATAATAAATTTCTGATAGTCGTAGCAAATAAAGTTTCACTAGGTGCTTCAGTCAATGTAGTACCAGTATAAAATATTGATGTTGCACTAACACCACTTACAATCGTAATTGCTTCAAATGTTGATTCATTTAAAACACAATTTTCCTCATCAACTGTTAAATCAGCAAAACCTTCATTCAACATCAATAACGGTGTCTTTTCTAATAATTCACCATTATTAGTGAAGTCATCATCACCAATATTGTACACGTTATACGTAACCGCACAAGTAATCCCAATAAGAACAATTACTTTCTCTTTTATACATCCATTACTATCGGTTACTTTAGCCGTATAAGTTCCTGCCGATAAAGCCGAAACAAGTAAACCTGTCTGACCATTTACATTATCACTCCAATCAATAGTAAATGGTGGTTGACCATTTGTAATAAACAATTGGATAAACCCATTATTAGATAAGTCGGGGTTTCCTGAATTATAAATAAAATCAACTCCCTCAGAACTTGACACATAAACGGTTGATGATTGAATACAATTTTCTCCTGTATCGGTAACACTAACAATATAACTACCTGTCGGTTGTGAGTTAAATGTTACGGTATTTAAATTAGTCTCTTGACTCTCACCGTTTAACTCATAAACATATGGACCCGTACCACCAACAACATCAATTTTAACAACACCATTACTTTTTGAACAAGTAGTTCCCGTAACATTAGTACTAAATGTAAAAACCTCCTCATTTAATATTGTGTACTCATTAGTATATTCACAACCACTTCCATCAGTAATTGAAAACAAATAAGTGTCTGACGGTAATTGTGTAAACGTATATGTTGGTAATGTAGTACTAATTGACACCTCAACTCCCAAACTATTTATAATTTTATAAACATACGGTGGTGTCCCTGATGAAATATTAACATTAATCGACCCTTGATTATTACCACAAGTCGAATTTGTTGTTGTTATTGAAACAATGTTAAATGATGATGGAGTTATTAACTCAACGTTACCAACGAATGAACATAACCCAGCATCCTGTACATAATAATTAAACCCACCAGCGCCTAATCCGATAAAACTAATTGTACTATCGAAAGTTACCGATGTTGTTCCGTTTGAACCCGAATAAAAAAATGGTGGTGTACCACCTGATAGTATAATATTAACAGTACCGTTATTTCCAAAACATGCAGGCTGATTAACAAACACACCGGCCTGACCAACCAAGGGAACTTTTATTACTTCAGTTGATTTGTTTAACACACAACCCGACCCATCACTAACCGTAACACTATACGACCCTGCGGTTAATCCACTAATTGATGATGTTGTTTCACCATTTGACCACAAATAACTATATGGTGGCGTACCATTAATATTGTTTATAAAAATTTTCCCTGAATTAACATTACAACCCGCATCATTAACAACATATAAATCATAATCTAAAGAAGTTGAGTCTTTAATTATTACACTGTTTGTTGTTGCCGTACAACCTCCATCGTCAACAACTTTAACATAATAAGTTCCGGCTGATAAATTTTCAAATGACCTACCTGAAATCAAATTTGTTGTACCCGAAGTGATATAACCCAAGGTCGTATGATACAAATAATATTTATTATTACCATAATCATATTGAGTATTTGCAGACAACGAACCATTGTCTAAATTACAAACTGTATTTGTAACACCTGTAATTGTTGAACATAATCCACTTGATATATAAATTGACGCTAAGACACTTTGATTTGAAGGTGTAACACAACTGTCGACAATATTAAATGTATATGTCCCCGCAGTTAAACCTGTTTCAGTGTAAGCACTAACACCAGAACCCAAAACAACTGTATTTGTGAAAGGTGATAACCATTCAATTGTATAATCAGGAGCACTACCATTTATTACGATGGTAAATGAACCACCACTAATATTACTACAATCACCAGTTAAACCTGATATACTATATTCTAAACTACAAGCCATTAATTACAACATAAATTTAAATTTATTCCAACATTAATTCTAAACCTAATACCTTGACCATTTTCAGAACATATTGAATTATATACAACAACGTTACCGTCATTTGTTAATGTATAATCGTACCCTTTAGTTGATAAGTCATCCAACGCAACAACTCACGCATTATACGATTGAGTATTAGTTGGTGAACTAAATTCTGAAACATTATAACCAACCCCATCAAAAAACTTGTTTTGTATTATAATAGAATCGTTTAATCGTAAGTCAACAAACCATTCAGTTTGAAGAGCATTTAAATTACAATTATTTGCGGTTTTATCTACCGACGTTAAATAATCGGTAATTACCTTACCTAAAACCCCTGAAAATGAGGTTATTGTCGCACTCGTACCTGATGGATAAATAGGACATTCAACACTCTGAATAGGACAGTCAATAGGTAAAAAATTACTAACCGTAGTACAAGGTCTACAAGGGACAGGAACTATTTGACAACCTCTCTGTCTTCTCCAAGCATGTTTTTGTCTATGAAATATTGAATTCTCATATTTAACCCCCGTATTCCATATTGTTGACGCTGGTATCATTTGTTCAACTAATCGTATCCAATAATCACCAAGACCATTAACATATTGTATCATAGTGTCATAAGTGTAATTATTGTTAGATACCCCTATAGCTTGTTCAGATAGTAAATACTTCCAATAAATTGACTCCAGCGTTGGGTAACCCATTGATTTACCGTTACTCATATACTGTCTATTCCTAACATTAATCATGTTTTTCCAAAATGATTGTGCAAATTCAAAAAATGTTTGTCTCTTTGGTTTTGGGTCTATTTCAGTCCAATCGACACCACCTCGTACAGGATATTGAACGTTTGGAAATGACGCTTGGAATTGGGTACTACTCATTTTCATATTAACAGATGAAAATGGTTCAGAATTACAAGATGTTGGTTGAACGTAAAACAACCCTTCATTTGGTATCGGATAATTAGATTCTCTTGACATATACCAAACATCATAAACCAAACCTTGAGCAGGGTTTAAATGTAAATCAATATTCTTTACGTTTAAAACTAACTTCTCATCATCAACAATATATTTTGAATTATAACCACCATCTAAATTAGACCTAACACCAACCTCATTTTCAACCCAACTTTTATTATTATCAATTGTTTTAGTTAAATTATAACCTAATGACATAAATGGGAACTTTCTAAATCTTTCTAAATATACCTGTCCATAACTATACGGAACCAAACTTGTTTGATAATTAGGGTTAGAACCCGCAAACGTACTACTAGTTAAATTAACCTCTTCAGGTGCTCTATGACTTGGGGTTTGTTCAAACCACCCACTACCAATTTGAAAGTAATAGTTTTCACTATCTTCAGGAGCAGTAGGATAACCATTATCATCCATAGGAAACTCACCTCTAGTTAATGATACGTCTTTAATCGAAAATTCAGTGGTAAAACCTGTATATGTAACACCCTGAAATGTAAACACATCGTTAGGGTCTAAAACAACTTTCTGTTCAACATATGTACCACCTGAAATTTGAGCATATTGACTATTGAATTGACGTAAATTAATTGGTCTATCCGCCAAGTACACATATTCATTAAACTCCACTAAGGCATCAGGAGCACCTATTAACCTCATCAATGTCTCAACAGCTTTACGTGTACCTTTTGATTTAAACAAATAAGCGGAATTTAAAACTAAATTTCTAAAATATTGATAATTCAATTCATCAGGTGTTAACGCAGTTTTGGTTCCCGAAAATTGAGATTTATCATTATTTTTTTGACCAAAAACAGAACTTAAAAAATCATCTTTTGTTATTGGTGATATGTTAGTATCCCAACCTAATGTTTGAGCTAAATTTTTAAGTAATTGTGACGGAATATCATTACCAACATTGTAATTAACAGAATTCATATAAGCAAGAGCATCTATGAATTTTTTAGTTTCATCAAAACTTCTACCGTATATTTGTAAAGTTTTTTCAGTTTTTTGACCTATCGTATCAAACTCTTTAAATGAACCCGTAGTTAAAAACCTTGAGATTAAATTTGTCTTATAACCATCAATACTTTCAACTATACTATTTAACTGTTCCAAATATAAATTAAACGCACCTGTTATAATATCAATATTCCAAGTACCATTTAAAGGCCATGTTAGTTTTTGTTTAGTCGAAATATAAGTACCGTCCTCAGTTTCAAGAGGTACAGTGAAATTACAAGTATATATCGGACTACTATATCTATTTAATAAAAATTTCTCAACCTCATCAAAATTTTCATTAAAAACTTTACTTACTTCATAATCATTAGGTCGAATAGATAAATTATCAAACACCTCAGTATTATTACCAAATGGTTTACCACTAACCGAAACGGTTAATGTTCCTGTAGTTAATGATTTTGTTGACTGAATAAATACAATATCATAAACCTCATTTTGATAACTTAAAATATACTTACTATACTCAACAGTTAAATTCCTTAACGGAGACACCGGTATTTCTCTTAATTCTAAATTCCTTGTTGATTCTTCAGTAAAATCAATATCAAATTGATTTCGAATTCTTGAAATATCTAAATCAAATGTTGTTACATTATTTAACTGATTATAAACAATATTACTTACCGTTTTACCTGTAGAATAATTAACACCAACAAAGGTTGATTCAATCGCCGCAGGGAAATAACTAATTATCTTTTGAATCGAAACAGATATTCTTTTAGTTAATGACCCATATAATGTAAAATTAGTTACCTGACTTAAATCAAAATTAGGAAATACTTTAAAGTTTTTTTCAAATACTTGTTTTGACTGTGCAACATCAGTTAACCCTAAATTATCTAAATTTATTGGTTCAGAAAATGTTCCCGTAATAAAATTACGATTTTTCTTTTCCGTGATAGATGTAACAAAATTAAAATTACCCTGAGTTAAACCACCCCCCTGAACTAATTGGAATCCAACTAAATCATCAGAGAATGTACCAGAACCCGTTGCTGGTGTTGGGGGACAAGTATATTTTTTAATCGCCATTATTGTGTTATATTTGTGAAGTTTTTACTGAAATCAATATTATCATTTCTATCTTGTCTAACTTCATATAATAATTTATTAAATTGGTCTCTAATTTCGTATAAGTTATATTGTCTATATATGTTATTGTTGTTATCGTACATAGTGTAGATACCATCATCCATAGACTTAGTTTGATTACCAAATAGAGCAATAGCCAATGTTGAGAAATCATGTTCGGCAATTTCAACATCTAACGTTACAGGGTTGAAGAATGTATTTGAAATAATAACATTT
>Ga0172367_10005961_pt1 | contig 14539 bp, 14 predicted proteins | sample Lak10m_FD_114542 | JGI IMG/M metagenome (GOLD analysis project Ga0172367, IMG submission 114542) | Freshwater microbial communities from Kabuno Bay, South-Kivu, Congo - kab_022012_10m | ecosystem: Environmental > Aquatic > Freshwater > Lake | place: Democratic Republic of the Congo: South-Kivu... | reverse complement strand
GTCATATGACACCTCTGGTATTCCCAACAATGGGGGCAAGTGGGAGAAATATGATTTAGTGAAGTTGCGCCTCAAGGTAGAGAACCATGGAATGAAGCTCACCGCCCTGGAGAACGTTCCGAGCTCCTTCTATGACCACATCATGCTCAATGGTCCTCGCCGGGATGAGCAGATTGAAAACATGATCTACACCATCCGGAACATCGCTCGCGCTGGAATTCCAATCTTTGGATACAACTGGGAGCCATCCTTGGTCTGGCGAACTCCTTATGAGTTGATTCGTGGCGGCTCGCCAGCAACCGCTTTTAACGAAGCGATGGGAAAGAGCTACCCGCTCACTCATCATCGGGAGTACACCGAAGAGGAGATGTGGGCAAACCTTGAATACTGGATCAAGATCATCACGCCGATAGCTGAGGAAGAGGGGATCCGACTTGGTATTCATCCAAGCGATCCTCCAGTGCCATCTCTGGGCGGGGTTCCGCGACTATTTCGCTCCTTCGCGGCATACAAGAGATTGATTGAGATTTATCCGAGCGATAGCAACGCGATCGAGTTTTGCCAGGGGAGTTTCTCCGAGATGCAGGATGACATCTACGAGATGATTGAGTACTTCGTATCGCGGCGAAAGATTCTCTATGTCCACTTCCGTAATGTTTCTAACCCAGTTCCTGACTTTAAAGAAGAGTTCATCAACACTGGCTATGTTGATATGTACAAGGCGATGAAGATCTACCACAAGCATAACTTCGATAGCTTCTTCATGGATGACCATGTGCCACACACCCACGGGGATACCGAGTGGGGCCATCGTGGTCGAGCATTTGCCAATGGATACATCCAGGCGATGATTGAGGCCGTGTCGAAGGAATGAAGCGAATTCTGATTGCCGAGTGCGCACAAGAGATTGCCTCGTTTAATCCCAATCAGAGCGAGTTAGATAGTTTTCGCCTCTCAACTCCAGCAGAGCTATTTCCCGAGCATCGCCCATTGCGTACTTCGATTGCTGGCGCGTTAACGATTTTCGATGGTCGAAAAGATATCGAGCTAGTTCCTGGTTTTGGCGCGAGTTCTATCACCTCTGGTGGTCTTACCTCAAAAAGTGCGTGGGAGTTCATCTCGAAAAGTATTCTCGATTCGATTCGCGCTGCTGGAAAAGTCGATGCTATTTATTTTTCACTCCACGGGTCGATGGGTGCGCAAGGGCAACTAGATCCGGAGGGGTTTTTGCTTGAAGAGACTCGAAAGATTGTCGGTGAGGAGATTCCGATTGTTGCCTCCTTTGATTTACATGGCGTGATTACCGATCAAATCTTGCGACACTGCAACGCAATAACGGTGTATCACACCTATCCTCATATCGATTTGTATGAGACGGGAGAGCGCTCTGCCCGTTTACTACTCAAGATTCTCGATGGTGAAGCTAAGCCAGTGACCGCGCGGGTTCGTATTCCGGCATTGGTCCGTGGCGATGAACTCAAGACAAAAACTGGATGTTTCGGCGAGCGGGTGAGCGAGACTGTGGCTATTGAGAATTCACCGCAAGGTTTATCTGGCGGAATATTCATCGGAAATCCGTTTACAGATGTACCTGATTTGGCATCGAATGTCATTGTCTGTACCAATGGCGATGAAAAGTTGGCAAAGGAGAGCGCCGAGAGAATTGCAGCAGATTTCTGGCGCGATCGCGAAAAGATGCAGGCATTTCTTACTCCAGTGAAAGATGCAGTGCGCAAAGCCTGTGATGCCCACGCCAGCAAAGGTGGTACAACGATTCTGGTAGATGCTGCCGATGCAACCAGCTCGGGCGCTTGCGGGGATAGCAATGTGGTTTTGGCGGAATTGATGGCGCAGGGTTTTAAAGGAAGGACTCTGGTGGCAATTACCGATGCCCCAGCAGTTGCAGTGGCTTTTAAAGCGGGCGTGGGAGCGAGAATCACTACCAAGGTTGGCGGTGCGATGGATCCGCGCTATACCCCAATAGAGGTTTCGGGAACGGTACACATGCTTAGCGATGGCGAGTTCAATAACGAAATAGAGGGCGAGCCATGGCATGCTGGCAATTGCGCAGTGTTTAAGGCAGATAACTTCACAATCATTCTGATGAGCAAGCCGGTGAGCTTGCATAATCGTTCGCTCTTATATGCCCACGGCCAAGACCCGAAGAAATTCGATTTAGTGATTGTCAAGTCACCGCATTGCCAGGATCACATGTATCTCACCTGGGCTACCACTTATATCAATGTCGATGCGCCGGGGGCTACGAGCGCGAATTTGAGATCCTTAGGGCACACCATCTGCCATCGTCCAGTATTCCCATTAGATGAAGGCGTGGAGTTCACGCCAAAAGCGGTTATTTACTCGCGCTGATTATTCCTTCAGCGCACCAACTAAGTAGCGCTTGAGCTCTTCGGCTGGATCTCTCTCTCCTTGGTGTTGATTGTTGAAGCCTGCACTGCCATCTTTGCCACAGAGCGCCTCTATTACGACGGGACCGCCAGGATGTTTATCAATCCATTGCGTGAGGTCGTAGACCTTCCCATTTACTACGCTCCAGCAATCCGCTGAAACAGCATGAGTGGCAACTTCACTCATCGTTATTGTTCCCGATGATGAACCCGCTACGGGAGCTTGGTCATTTGCTAATCGAGATTTCCAGACTGCTTCAGCGCCAGTGTGACCAGTGAGCACCGAGAGCCCAATCACAATTAAACCGAGAACACTTGTGGTTACTCCTAGAGCATTCACGCGCGCAGGTGAGGACTTTTTCGACTGGCGATAAACAAAGAGGGTAAAGATTAAGAAGATTAGTGCGGTTACGAAGAGATAGGTGCCAAGATCTGAATGGCGTTGCGGTAGTCCAACTCGTTCAGCGAGGGCTTCACCTGATTCTTTTGCAACAAAGGTTGCAACAGTGCCAATGAATACACCTATGGCGCTGAGTGCAAGGTAGTTTTTTTGAAGATGGGGGAGAAAGATGGTCGCTATTACTCCAAGAGCGGCCAGAGGGAGCAAGACGACTGCAAAATGGACGACAAGTGGATGAACTGGTAGCCCAGCGATTGTGTCGAAGAGAGATTCCACGCACCTATTAAATCAGAGCCAACCTATCTCATTAGTTAAGCGCATTGCCCCCGAGGCTGAGGGTTTCCCGTGAGTGAACCCGGTGTAAAGATGCGGTAGTTTAAAGAGGTGAGCGCGGTCATCTCAGCAGAGAACCTTACGAAGAAATATGGTGACCTTCTCGCCGTAGATCACGTAACCTTCGACATTCCTGTAGGAGCAATCACCGGATTTGTTGGCCCCAATGGTGCGGGAAAGACTACGACTATTCGAATGCTCTTGGGATTAGTCAAACCCTCAGCAGGCAATGCGCGGATTTTGGAGCACCCCATCTCTGAGCCAGAGATGTACCTGCCCAATGTCGGAGCGATGATTGAGGGCCCAGCCTTTTACCCAGCGCTCTCTGGGCGCGAGAACTTACGAGTGCTCGCTCGCCTCGGAGATTTCCCCTACAAAAAAGTTGAGGAACTTCTCGAGTTAGTAGGTCTTGCTGATCGAGCAACCTCGAAATTCAAAACCTATTCCCTAGGCATGAAACAACGACTTGGTATCGCAGCAGCGCTCCTACCCAATCCCAAGGTCTTGATTCTTGATGAGCCAGTCAATGGATTAGACCCGGCCGGAATCCATGAGGTACGAAACCTCCTTCGCGCGCTGGCAGACTCAGGTATCTCTATCTTCGTCTCCTCACATATCTTGAGTGAATTAGAGGTTATAGCTGATCACTTAGTGGTGGTCGATCATGGAAAGGTGCTCTACCAAGGGGCAACTAAAGATCTCCTGGCAGCGCATAAGCCGCGCCTTGCCGTGAAAGGGAGCCTGGTTTCCGATCAAGAAATTCTTCGCGAGATTGCAACGTCAGCAGGCTACCCAAGTGAACTTTCTGGCGACCAGGTAATCATCATGGCTCCAGAGAATTTTGCGGGAGAGTTAAATAAAGCAGCCTTTGCGAGGGGGGTAGTGCTCACCCTCCTTCAGATCACTCGTCCTACCCTCGAGGAGAGTTTCTTTGAGATTACCGGGGGCGAGAAATGATTCGCGTCTTTCGCTCCGAGTGGCGGAAACTTCGCCGCCCCACCCTCTGTGCTGGCACCCTCGGTATTGTCTTTGGGTTGAGCGTGCTGATTACCGCCTTGCTCTTCATTCTCCTTGACTCTGATGGGGGCAATGGGCCACGGGGTCGAATCATTACCCGCGAGACCCTTGCGCTGCCTAGCGGGCTCTACCTGGGCTTTACCAACTTTGCCGGGCTCTTGGGCACTATCGCGCTCTCTGTCTTTGCCGCGCAGACCGCCCTGGAGTACACCAACGGAACCTTGCGCAATCTGCTCGTTCGTCAACCTAAACGGTTGGTTTTATTGGCGGGCAAATATCTGGCGATGTGTAGCTTCGCGCTCCTAACGGTGATTATTAGCGCAATCGGGAGCATTGGAATCTCTCTACTTCTCGCTCCCACAAAGGATATAAATACCGATGCCTGGTTCTCGAGCGAATCATTTGAATTGCTCTATTCCAATCTCGGCAATGTCTATCTCTCCGCAATCGCATATGGCACTGTGGGAATGGCGGTGGGGATTATCTTGCGCTCGCCGATTTCTTCGATTTCTATCGCACTTGCGTGGATTTTGATTTTAGAGGGAATTCTCTCCTTCACAGTTGATGGTCTTGATAAGTGGTTGCCAGGGCAATTGATGAGTTTGATAGCAGAGAGCTCCAATGGCGATATTAGCTATACCTATGCCTTGGTCGGTTCGGCAATTTACTTGACGATATTTGGTGGAATTGCGACGACATTATTTGTTAAGCGCGACGTTGCTAACTAGCATCGCCGCGCTTTACCGTACCGCTACTTCGTTACTGCCAGGTGAATCGACCTTCGCCCGTTACCTTCTGATACCTGACATCGGAGGCAGGAATTGTGGGGAGTCCGCTCGAGCCTTTAGGAAAACTCAACAGATACTCATAGAGGGCTTCCTCATATGAGATACCAAAGGCGAACTTCTTCAGAGTAGCCAAGGTGGGGTAATTATCGCCACCATCAGCGGTGAAGTTATTGGTGACAATCGTGACAGCGGGTGCTCCCGATACGACCGCACCCCCGCTCACGATCTTCTGACCATCGCTTAAGGTAATTGAGGCCACTCGAGTTCCCTCAGTGGTGATGGAGCCGGTCGTTGCACCGGTGGCGGGATTGGAGACTACCTGCGCTGTTCCATTGCGAAGGCAGACCACTTTGAGACCTGATACTTGGAGGAATTGACCGCCACCTCCGGTGGAGATTGCGCACGATCTCTCAAATATTGATTTGAGATTGGCAGGGGTGACATCAACAAGCGCAACCAAGGTGTTGCTGAAGGGAAGTAGATCGAAGGTGTTACCTCGGCTGATGTTTCCAGTTTTTCCATCGACAGGGAGCGTAATCGCCGGATTTTGACGAATTCCACCGCCATTTTGGATGGCAATCATAGGAGTTGTTGGAGAGGGTTTTGGCAGTCCAGCTCTCTCATATCGCGCCAAGTAGCCATAGGCGAAAGCATCGGCAACGAGAATGCCACCATTAGTCTCAGCGGTACGTACCCCTAAGACAGTTGCGCTACCGCGATCAGTGTTAAAGACCAGATCGCTAGTGGCAAACGGCGTCGAGAATTGAGCTAAGCACTCTTGAAGTGGCTTTTCGACAGTATCAATAATGGTCGACGCTGGCTTCACCGCATCGGCAATCTTCAACGCTTTGGAAATGTCGCCCTCAGGAATGACTCGGCGTGGATAGGAGTACAAAGTATCAAACCCTTTGAAATTTCCCTTTGCATCAAATGAGATATCGAGGCGACCGAGATATTTATAGTTGCCGCTGGTAGTCACTAAAGGAACAAATTTACCCTGAGCATCAACGAGCGAAGTGGGGTAGGCACCTACGGGAGCAGACTCGTTGGGGATGAGTTCGATGACGTTTGGAGTACTGGAAGCTTGGAGTAGCTCATCGCCGCCACCTGCAACAGCGACATCTACACCTTTGAGCAAATCAACTAACTCTCGGTCATTTGATGCCGCTTGTAAGTGGCTGACCAAGATAATCTTGTTTACGCCTTGCTTATTCAAGGCATCTATCTGAGATTGAACAATTTTGGCTGTAGTTTGAAGGTCATTTGAGGTGAGTTTGACAGTTCCTGGACTTGAGATTGTGCGTAAGGTCCAGGTGACGGCAGAGACAACGCCAAATTTATGTTTGGTAATTGGATCGATATGAATGTATGACGAGCCGAGTACCTTTCCATTCTTGATTTCCCCTCGAGTCAAGATGGTGTTACCGCGCATATTCTTTAACTCGGCATTTCCAGAGAAATCTAGATTTCCTGAAAGGAATGGATGGTTTGGTTTTCCGTTTGCTTGAAAGGCCTTGATGTATCGGGCCAGGAAGGGGGTGCCGTAGTCGAACTCGTGGTTGCCAAGGACGTGCAGGTCATAAGGCATCTTGGCTTGCGCGATCGCATCGAGAACCGGTTTGGTGGAAGTGGCGATTGCTGGCTCACTACAAATTATATTTTTGCTTGCCAAAAAAGAGTCACCTGCATAGACCGCCAATACAGCGTTACCCATCCTTCTGGCTTCGGCAATTTCACGCGTCATCACGGAGGCAAAAGCGGCTGCGCCTCCCACTGGAAGTTTGCCGGCATCGGTGGTGTAAAGAGCATCTGCAAGTAGCGAGGACTCGCCGTCGTTGTTGTGCAGGAGCGTGAGCGTCACGGGTGTTTTCGGCTCAACAGCTTTCGCCCTCTTACTCTGCGCTTGAGCTGGCTGATAGACAGCTAAAAGCATTAGCAGGACTATGAGTACAGATATAGTTTTGTGGGTAGCTTGTCGCATGATCTCTCCTTGGTCATGCGAAGTTAACTTGGTGTGGGTAAACGTTGGGCAACATAGATTCGTACGCCGAATGAGTTCCCAATTAACGAGAAGTTAACTCAAATCTTCTTGGTGATTCTCGACATTAAGTGTTCGGCTGGACCTTGCCCGAAGCGGTTGATCCACCAGTTTGCCAACCTAATCTGAAGTAACCAGATGGCGATTCCGATAAGCAGGACTGCCCACATATCTATCTTCTGAAATAGTCCAAGGCCCCATGGTGCGAAGATCAGCATCTGCAGAACTGATTGTACGAGGTAGGTAGTGAGTGACATCTGACCAGCAGCACGCATCCAGCTCATCTTTGCCGCAAAACGGGGGAGTAATCGTAAAATCGTGGCGATGTAGGCCATCGTGAGTAGCGGTGCGCCGACAAGAGAGATAAGCACAGAGATCAGATAAACCGCTTCAGAAGTTTCTGCCGCGTTCTCGTTACTTAGATAGATAACCCCCGCCACTACTTGGAGCGGAAGTCCATATCCATAACCTATGAGCATCAGGCGTTGTGAGTTGATTGATGAGGTGCTAGCGAGAGCAGAGCTCCGCGCGGCAAGAAGGCCAAGAAGAAATGCGACAAATGCGAGGCCGCCCATGATGAAGATGACCGATCCGAAAAATCCAATCAGCCAGAGTTCGAGACGGGGGAGAATGGAATCGAGATAGGTGCCTGTTCTCATGACCTCATCGAGAGCAACAGGCGCAAGTGCCTCATTTGGCCCATCGCTCCGTTCAGCAAAATAAATTGCGGCGGCTGCGAGCGTGAGTAGCGTTGTTTGAATCACGAAGATCCCTATAGCCCACCGCTTGATGGTCTTCTCCTGACGGAGGAAGAAGAGGGCAAGCAACAGCCCTAAGAGTCCGTATGCGAAGAGGATGTCGCCATGCCAGAGGAGAGTGAAATGAAGCGTGCCGATGATTATCAGGAACATACATCGCTTCAGCCAGCGGCGTCGATTGCTCTTTTCGCCCTGGACTATGTAGTGCGAGCTGTAGCCATAGAGGAAGGAGAAGAGCAGATAGAACTTCCCTTGAAAGAGCGCGAAGATTATGAAGGCAGCGCTGCCGTTAGCTAACCCTTCGACCCATTGACCGCGCGCACCTTCGGCGCTATCGACTGCAAAGAACTGAATATTGACTAGCAGGATTCCAAGTAGAGCGAATCCTCTTAGGACATCAGGTGCTAAATCTCTCTCGCGTTTGAGTTCCACGACGTTAGATATCTTTCTCGCGCCAGGCGAGGACGTTGTAGATCGCTATCTCTTGGGTGCTTGAGATATCGAGGTTAGTTTTGAGGACCAGCCAGTAGCCTCCGAGAGAAATAATAATGAATCCAAGACCCATGAGGATGAACAGGATTCGGCGGCTCCGCTGCGAGCGAAGCCATGTGAATTTGGAGTTCTGGTCATTAAGAAGGGATTTCACGCCTTTTTCAGTTACACCTTCAAACCAGTAAATCTTATTGTTTTTTGCCATCTCACTTTCCTTTCTTAATTGGGGCTAACGAGAAGAGATCAGAGACGGGGGCGTTGAGGATCTTTGAGATGCGTAGGGCTAAGACCAGCGATGGGCTGTACTCCTCGCGCTCTAGGTAGCCAATGGTTTGATAGTGGACTCCGACCTTGTCGGCCAGTTCCTGTCGAGATAACCCCAGGTTGGAGCGAGCCTCTTCGATTCGGTTATAGACCGGCTCTTCAGGGTTCCTGCTCATAGAAGTAGCATATATGCTATGTAGCATAAATACAATATACGAAACTTGGAGGGCTATTGCTTCTAGGGCGTTAACATTGCTTTACTCCTCCTATGCGTGCTGACATAGTGGATTCAGGTATCAAGTGGCTCGTCGGAGCCAGGATTGTGATTGACGCTCCTGTCTCAAAAGTCTTCGCCATAGTGGCTAATCCCAAGATGCATTCGGCGATTGATGGAACGGCCATGGTCCGTGGCGAGATGGTTGGGCCGGAGAAATTAGAGCTAGGTTCGATTTTTTGGATGCGGATGCACTGGATTGTTCCCTACGTTATGAAGAATAAAGTGGTCGAGTTCGAACAAGATAAGTTAATTGGATGGATGCCACTTGCCCGGAATATCTGGCGCTATGAGTTTAAGGCGCTCGATGGTAACCGTACTGAAGTCACAGAGTGGATGGATGGCCGCACAGCACCTAAATTATTGATGAAGCGGGAAGTGATCTGGTCTCCTAAAGCGATGGCAAAGTCTCTGGTCAATCTCAAAAAACTTGCCGAGGAAAAGTAAAAAATTACTGTCGAAAGTAGTGCTCAAGACTCCAGGCGCGAACGCCACCTGCTACGCCCGCAGTATTTGGCACGATCACAATGTCATCGCCCATGCGATCCCGTTCAGTCTCTCTGATTAACCGGGCGTTCCCTCCACCGATGTAGAGGCGATCCCATCTGAAAACAGGTCGAAGCTCTTCGACCATCTGTCGAATGCGGCGAGACCAGAAGATATTTCCCAAGCGCTTCCGTTCATGTTCGCCAATCCACCGGACGAGGGTGGGAATTCCAAGCTCTGCCGAGATGGCGCTTTGCGCATCAAAGACCTGTTTTACTCTTTGACCGCTCCTGCGCTCAAGCCCTCCACCAAATATCGATTGAAGAAGATGAAAATAATGATCATTGGAACCAGAGCAAAGAAAGATGCTGCCATCATGTCATTCCATAAAATTCGATACTCACCAATCAATTGGCCAATTGCCAGAGAAACCGTCTTCTTCTCGGCTGAATTGAGAAATACCAACGCAAAGAGGTATTCATTCCATCCAGCGATAAAGGCATAAATTGCTGTGGCAGCGATCCCTGGCCACGCGATAGGAAGAATCACAGAGGAGAAGACTCTAAAACGTCCCGCACCATCGATAGCAGCAGCCTGATCAAGGTCTTTCGAGATGCCTGCGAAGTAGCCTCGCATCATCCACGTACAAAATGGAATGGTGAAAGATACGTAAGCGATTATCAAACCAAAATGGCTATCAATTAAATTTAGTGTCTTAAAAGTCTTGTAATAGGGAATCAACAGCATGATCGATGGGAAGAGTTGAGTTGCCAGCAAGAAGGACATGAAAATGCCACGCCCTCTAAAATTAAATCTTGAGATTCCGTAGCCGGCAAATGTTGAAACCGCCACAGAGAAAAATGTGGCCACAGAAACTACAAATATTGAATTCCGTAAGTAAGTAAGGAAAGGATAAGTAGACCAGAGATTCACATATGAATCTAAAGTGGGGTCAGAAGGGATTAATTCAATTGGAGTATCGAACATCACCGCCTCGGACTTAAGTGAGGTCGAAATCATCCAGAAAATTGGGGTAAAGATCAATAAAGTCATGAAGGTTAGAATTGCGTAAGATGCTACGCGCGTAACAATCTTGTTAGTTTTAGTGCCAGCCATAGCACTATCTTTCTGCTTACGATTCTTCTGGTTACTGAGATTTGTCACGTAGCACCCTTGAGTAAATGAAACTGATGACCATCAATATAAATAGAATAATAACGGATTCGGCAGCAGCCCTTCCAAAGTTGAAGTTTGTAAATGCCTGAAGGTAAACGTCAACCGAAATAAGTTCAGTAGCACGAGCTGGTCCACCACCTGTCAATAACCAAACAATCGTGAAGTGTTTGAACCACCAGGCTGTCTCAAGAATTGCAGCTACGAGCAAAATCGGCATCAACCCCGGTAAGGTAATGTGGCGGAACTGCTTCCATTTATTGGCCCCATCAATTGCAGCGGCTTCATAACGCTCATAAGGAATATTTTTCATACCCGCCATCATCATCAACATGACGATTGGGTATCCTTTCCAAATACAGACAAAAACCACAGCGGCAAAAGCTGTACCGGGTTGTCCTAAGAGATCAACTTCCTTCTCAACAATATCCAATGAAAATAAGATGTGATTTAGCATTCCGAATAAGGGGTTAAAGAGCCATTTCCAGATCAGTGCCACGACTACTTCCGGGAACAACCAGGGAAGCATTAAAATTACTTTGAAAACATTCATTAATGGAATTTTTTGATTTACTAGCACAGCAAGAAGTAAACCTACAACGAGGTTCCCGATTACAACGCAAGCTGCAAATAGTGCAGTGGTTTGTAGAGTTCCATAGAAATCTGCATCGGTGAGCAACTGAATGTAATATTTTGCCCCAACAAATTCCCATTCATCAATCAAATTCGATTTCTGGGTGCTAATAAAAAAGCCATACAGCATGGGATAAACAACGAGGCCGAGCATAATTAGGGCGGCAGGAATTGTGAAAAACTTGCCTGAGCGAGACTCTCGCTTGGCAAATGCTGATTTCATTTTCCCCACCTCCTGATACACCTATGTAAAAACTTTAGGGTGAAATCGCTTTCACCCTAAAGTTTTCGATTTATTCTATTAAGCGTTGTCCGCAATCAATTTCTTGATTTTGTTATCCGCATCTTTTGCAATTTCTGCAGCTGTCTTCTTACCCAAGAACATTTCCGAGTAAGCGTCATAGTCAACCTTTGCTACGCTTCCCAAGAAGCTAGCGGTTGAGTCTGACCAGACGTTGCCCTTCAGCGCGCCCACGAAACCAGCAGCCATGCCGCTGGCAACCTTGGGATCTGCTTGTGCCTTAAGGCGTGAAGGTAGACGGTACTCAAGCTCGTTGTAATACAAGATTCGCTCGGTTGACAACATGAACTTGATGTATTCAGCAGCTAATGCTTTGTTTTTGCTACTACGTGCTATCGCATAACCATGTTGATTCAGAGTGGTAATCGGCTTAGCACCATTTGCAGTTGGAAGTGGGAATCCACCCAATTTGCCCTTGAGCGACGGGTTTTGGGTGACAGCGATACCCATGGTGTGCGGACCCGTAATCATCATAACGGCTTTTCCTGTTGCCAATTGTGCACTTGCTTCAGGGTACCCGGTGGTTGTTTGTCCTGGAGGAACAACTCCTGCCTTGATTGCATCTCCATACAACTGCAAGGCTGTTTCATATCCCTTGAGTGATGCACCAGAGACAAATCTTCCATCAGGGTTCTGCTTGAGATTGAAGGCTCCTGCATTCAGCACCATTGCGTGGAAGCGACCGGCACCGGAACTATTTGGAGTTCCCACCATAGCCCAACCATATTGGTCCATTTTGCCGTCTTTATCTTTATCGATCGTTAACTTCTTGGCAACATCGAGGAACTCATCGAATGTCTTTGGCATAGTCTTGATGCCGGCTTCTTCCATCAGATCCTTGCGATAGGCAACTGCCATGGGGATTCCGACCCATGGAGCCCAAAGTAGCTTGCCACCTTGTATTGCCTCGCTAAGAAATAGTGGATCAAAGCCCTTCACATAGTCTTCTCCAAGAAGTGGCTTCAGATCTTCAAAGGTACGCATCTGAAGCGCTTTTCCGGTGAAGCTGGTGAAGTGCATGTACATATCGGGAAGGCTTCCGCCAATTGCCAAGGTTGTGAGCTTCTCTGGCAAAAGATTTGAGGGGATACCGATAAATTCAACCTTTACATTTGGACACTTCTTCATGAATTCATCAGCATTTGCCTGATCGACCTTACCACCAGGATTTTCCAAAATTACTGCAGAAGCGATTGTAAGTGTGGTTGGCTTTGCAGGACACTTTGGATTGAGGAATTCATTAACCTCTTTTGCAGCAGCAGGTTTCGCTTTCGATTTCGATTTCGCAGGCTTCTTTGCAGGCTTCTTCGATGAAGCTGTTGCAGAGAGAGCGCTTGCTCCGCTAATCAACAATGCAGCGGCGATGCCGGTGGCAATGGCCTTGCGGCTAATGCCAAACCGCTTACGAGTTTCTTGCATTTTGGTCCTTTCAGGTGCCGAAGTGGACACCATTTGCTGATTGTGAGTTGAGGACATCGCTACTTCTTTTTCGCTGATGCTTTTTGTAGAGCTGTGATTTGTGCCTGGATCTTCGCGAGCGTAGCAATAAGAGTTGCTTGAGTTGCGAGGATTTCAGCGATTTGATCGCTTACAGAATCAGTTAAGATTGCTACAGCCGCCTGAAGGAGTTGTACCTGACCGGCAAGTGCTTTGACATTTGCATTCACTGTAGTGACCGAATCTTTAACTTCGGTAATTGCTGTTATCACGGCGGCCTCATCAGCATGTGCTGAAGATGCACCTAGTCCTGCGACTAGAAGTGCAGCAGCAATGCTGGTGGCAATGGCCTTACGGGTTTTGCCGAACCGATTGCGAGAACTTTGCATTATGGTCCTTTCAGGTGGCCAACAGGTCACCAATTGATGAACATGTGGTGGGGAATTTGAGAGAACCCTACTGGCGAAATGTCCGAGTAACCAGGTTTTTTGAGATAAATGTCCAGAAAATCTCCAAGAAATTTCGTTACCAAAACTTTATTTTTTTCATTAATAGTTGGTAACTCAGGCCACGCTAGGGACATTCTGCGTAAGGCTGTGTGGGGTTGTGTGGGGCTGCGTAAGGCTGTGTGGGGCGGGTCGGGCTCGAACCGACGACGACCGGATTATGAGTCCGGGGCTCTAACCAACTGAGCTACCGCCCCTAAATATCCCCTATATATATATCCCCCATATATAAGGTAACGATGAAAGGTTACCGCACTGACCTTTTAGGGGCGCAATTTGCGCGCTGCAGCAACGAATTCATCGAGGGCATCACGATTGATCTCGACGCCCAAACCAGGCTTCTGTGGAATGGTCACTTTGCCATCTGCCATCGAGATCTCATCGACGACAAGGTGTTTACGAAGTTCTGATTCGCATAGAGCAGGCGGCAAGAATTCAAAGAAGGGCATATGTGGTGTGACAGTTGCTAGATGGGCGGCGGCAGCCACAGAGATTCCAGTCTTCCACAGATGCGGCACAACTAACTTGTTATGGTCCTTTGCGAGGTTACAGACCTTACGCGCTTCAGAGAGTCCACCTACTCGACCAATATCAGGTTGTACAACTCCTACATTTCCGTAACGAATTAAATCTCTAAACTCATAATGAGTACTTAACCATTCGCCGGATGCAATGCGAATCGGGGTGTTGGCGACTAACTCTGCCATCCCATCAAGATCATCAACCCAGAGCGGTGTCTCCACGAAGAAGAGATCGAACTCTTGCCAGGCGTTAATGGTTTTGATCGCTCGCGCTACTGAATCAAATGCGTACTGGACATCGACCATGATGGTGAAGTCGGGTCCGACCGCATTTCGAACAGCTTTGATGACCTCGGTCATCTTCTCGTCATCTTCACGAATACCCATGTTGGCGTAAGGACCTGAGAAAGTGGTTTCCAACTTTGCCGCTCTAAAACCCATTTCTTTTGCGCTGTGCGCCCACTTCACCATTGACGTGAGATACGCATCGAAAGAGGAGACTTCCGGTTGAAGTGATGCGTAGGCGCCAAGATGATCACGTGATTTCTCACCCAGTAATTGCCAAACGGGTTTATTCGCAGCTTTACCTGCGATATCCCAGAGGGCCATATCAATCGCACCAAGGGCATTAACTAACGCACCGCGACGACCAGTCATCGCTGTCGCTTGATACGCCTTCAGCCAGAGTCGTTCAATGTCGAGTGGATCTT
>Ga0172367_10005960_pt1 | contig 14539 bp, 9 predicted proteins | sample Lak10m_FD_114542 | JGI IMG/M metagenome (GOLD analysis project Ga0172367, IMG submission 114542) | Freshwater microbial communities from Kabuno Bay, South-Kivu, Congo - kab_022012_10m | ecosystem: Environmental > Aquatic > Freshwater > Lake | place: Democratic Republic of the Congo: South-Kivu... | reverse complement strand
GAAATTAGCTTCTGTATATTTAACTTCACTTACAAAGTTTTCTGCCAAGGTTTTATTTACAATGCCATCCCCAGCTTCAAAAAAAGCCCACACATTTTTTACAAAATGTCGTTTTCCCTCCTTTAGTTTTTCCCAATCAATAAGATCGGATGAAAGGTCAATTTCTTCAGCTGTCCAAAATACTGATTCAGCCTTTTTATAGTAGTCCCAAATATCGTGGTGTTCAATAGGGAACAGCACAAATCGGTTCTTGTTTTCAGTTAAGATTTTTTCCATTTTTTTAATAAGATTTAAATTGTTTGTTCTCGTTGTCTTCTTCTATCCATTAACTCCTTTTGACGCTGTTTGACTGATTCCTCTTTCTTTTCTTCGAGTCCGAGGAAAGTTACGCTTTGTTCAGTGTCAATTTCCAAAAATTCATTGTTGAATTTACAGTTCTCGAATACTATTCCATCTCTACCAATACGAGACTTGGTGATTGCAATAGTTGCGAGATTCATTTCTTTTTGTTGTAGTGACTTCGCAATTGAAATGATCACGTGCCCAACCTGTGCCTTTTTGATAGATCCGCCCATCTGATCGGTTGTAACCACTTCAGAGGAGATTGATGACCTGTTACCTTGTGTTGCTGTCCAACCAGCAATATCAAGCTCGGTGCACATCGCTTCGAATTTTCTCATTACGGATCCTTCACTCTTCCAATCGTCAGCCCCCGCCATACTTTTGTCGGGGAGAATACAGTCAATATAATCCACAACCAAAAGATCAATATTGATACCTTCTGATTTGATTTTTCGGATATAGTTTTTTATATGACTCATACTCAAACTGTCCGATGGAAGTTTTCTCAACATAAGTTTGTTGGGTTGGTTCTCTCTAATTTCCTTCACCTTATCCATAACCTCATCTTTGTGTTCTGGAAGTTCGGAGTTAGCAAGACCTGTCCATAAAGTGAAGTGCTTCCTTTGTATGATCTTTTGGTTGTCCTCAAAAAAGATTTGAAGAACATTGAATCCCATATTGAAAGCGTTATTTGCAATCTTGGTGAGTATAGTTGTATTATGTGTTAATACATAATCTCGTGTGACAAATAATTCGTCAGGATTTGATACTTTGATACAAACCGCTTCTTCATTATGAGAATAAGTGATAGACTTGACATATTTTTGATCAAGATATTTCTCGCGGGTGCGGAATCTATCAATTTTTCTTAACAACCTGAATGGTACAACTCCGTTGGAGAAAGAAATAGTGACGGTGTAAGCCATTTGTCCTTCTTTTTTCACACCATTATTGGTGTAATGTGGGATTTTTGTGTTTACACGTGCGGTTCCACCCAAAGACAAAACCAATTCTCTTACATTTTGTGAGAGTTCTTCCGAAACTGTAGTAAATTGTGTTATACCCTTTTTACTTACATAACCATCAGTATCCATCAATCCTTGTAAAATAGACAGTCTGACAGAATATGAGTTATAAAGATAGTCATAAGGTATAAATTTGTTGTTTGATTTACTACCATATAATTCGTAACTTATCAATTTTCGATTAATTGAAGATTTCAAACGAACTCGATAGATTTCTTGAGTTTCGTTCCTTATGTATTGACTGGTTGATCCAAAATCTTCCATGTTCTTAACATAATCCACAATTTCATCGTCTTTAGTTGAGATATTCACTCCACTTTCTGTAATACTTCCATCCCCTAACAATAATCCCATCAAGTATGGATCAATAAGGACTTCTTTTTCTTCAAATTCAACCGGACTAACAACAGGTAATCTGTAATTATAACGACCTCGTTTCTTGATTGAATTCATCATATCCGAAGTCTTGATTGTTGTAAAATTCAACTTTGGTTTGTAAATACCTTTACGGTCTTTACCTCTTGTTTTCGCTGTTCTCATATTGAGTGTGTTGACACTCCAAAGATGTTCTTCATCACAATTAACAAAGGTCTCATCTGTGAATTCGACTTTGTAAATTGGTCGTTCTCCTTGTGGATAAACACCAATAACATATTGATCTTTACCATCACTTCCCGTGATTTTGTCTCCCAAATTCAAATTACCGATCTTAACCCAACCTTTAGGTGTTAATACAGGTTCGGTGATTGGTAAAGCTTTCCCAACACCCGTAGGTGCTAGAATAACACCAATTTCACCTTTTGCAAGACCTCCATTAAGAAGGTTGTCCAACCCGTGAATACCCATCGGAATTGGGTGACGGTAATCCTCTGCGAGAACATCATCCAAATCACTGAACACATCTGCTGTGTCTTGTTCCATATTACCAACCTGTAACCCCTCTCTCACCATTTCTTCCAACGCGTCATAGTTTTCAAAATCACCTTTATCGATGATTTTTTGAGCCCTTTCAAGGACTTTTTTCATGACCTGTTGTTTACAAAACTTCAGTGCTTTGTCTTGTACAAACTCATGCCCCTCCTGTGGTGCAGTTTTCACATTTTCCAATGTGTCAATAATCACCTTACGGGCTTGTTCTTGAGAAATTTCAGAGATAGTTAGTTGTTCAAGTGTGGCAACGTTCGGAATAGATTCATATTTTGAATGATATTCTTTGATCATCTGAACGATAATACTATAATACTTGTTATCAAAATATGTTGGTTCAATAACTTCCATAATTGATCCAGAAAACTTCTTATCAAATATGATTTGATTGAGAAGTTGGAGCTGGAAGGTATTGCCTAAATAACCGAAATTTTTCTGATTTGCCATGAATGAAACTACCTGATTTTTCTATAAATACGATTAGGCCAGTTCTAAATTCAGATATTCATAAATTAAATTTTCGTCTGAAAAAATGTCAGTAAGATTACGCAATACACCTTTCAAAAGGGGTCGTATATCAACGGTATAACGAACTTTTGGTGGGAAAAGTTTTGCGTCAAATTGTGAGTGACAAATTGTCCGATTACCATCTTTAATATAAATGTTAAAGTTTTCCGGTCCATCGGTGTTTGATGTTTCCATGATGGTTTCATCAGTTGTGATTTGGAAGTAGTTGTCGGTCATATAAACCAAGGTCTTTTTCTTCAAATCGTCTTGAATAATCTGTTTGATGTTATTAACCTCGTTATAAAGATTCAATGATCGCCCTGCCTTTTCTTGGTAGTCACGGACATTGAAAAATCTTTGGACAACAATGTTATCATTGAGGGTAATCAACAACTCCATTTTCTTCAATTCTTGTTCTTTCATTTTTTTGTTTTTTTAAAGGTTTGTTTTTCTTTTCTTGTAAGTTTCATAAAAGGGGTGATAAAATCCACCCACGCATTGTCACCTCTCGGTAGGAAGTTATAAAGACCGTCTTCTTTCATCATCTTCATAGCTTGTTTGTAAGACCTACCTTCGGGATCTAAACTTTCGTTGATTAAACTCAAAATTTCATCTTTAGCTTCTTGTGTTAAAAGTGGGTTACGAAGGTCAATGATCTTGCGATTAATCTCAAAAAGTTCTTTTTCAAATATACCATCTTTTGTCTTACCAGTCAAAAGACTTTGTAAAGTTTTGTTGTTTTTGTTTTCTTTAAATAATTCTTCAGCTTGTTCCAAAATATCTTCCACTTCCATCTTTTTTGTCAAAAGATCGGGAAATAATTTGATCAGGGTTTTTTCCCCAAGGAAATGGACTCCGTTAATGTTATCGGATTTATCTCCACAAAATATTTTAAAAGTGGCCACATTATCCGACGGAACATAAACATCTTTGATAATCTGTATTTTATCTCCGTATTTGATAAGTCCTTTGAATGGATTGTAAATCCAAACATTTTCTTTCATAAGTTGTGTAAGATCCTTATCACCGGAATAAATTGTTACTTTTTCATCACCACAACTTTGCGTGTAGAAAGCAATAAGATCATCAGATTCACAATGTGAAAGTTCGACTTGTCGGACAAAAAATTCTTCTAAGTACAACTGAATTCTTTGTTTTTGGGAGTAGAAAGACTCGGCTTCGGAGTCATCAGATTTTACTCTATTTGCCTTGTATTCAGCCAAGACCTTTCTACGTTCAAGTGAATTCAATTCACCATCCCAAAAAACTAAAATTTTGTCGTAGTTATACTCCGTAAGTTGTTTTCTTAAAGTGTTGAGGAAATGAAAAATTCCACCAACCTGTCTATCCTGTGAGTAAAAATTTTTAACACCATGGAATCCAATTTTTAACAAATTATTTCCATCGACTAACAAAGTTCGAATCGCGGTCACAATTCTTCTTTTTCTTCTGTCAAATCAAAGTCACCATCAGTACCAATAATATCTTTCCAATAATCAGCATGTTCTTTCTTATATTTTTCGATATTGGTTTTTTCTTCCGCAGTATCTTTACCAGCGATAAATCCATGTGGTGTAACGATAATACGACCATCATCATAACCAAGTCCATTTATGTGGTTTTTCATTACAGAAACTTTTGTTCTCGATGCAAATTTGATAGTTCTCTTATCTTTTGTTGCTGTGATTTTGGTCGTTCCCGCCTCTTTTTGATTTCCAAAAAGAAAAACTAAAGATGAATTCAACCAAATAGCCTCACCACCCTTACTTTTAATTTTAGGTTGTCCAAAAGGATTATCAGGTAACTGAACCCACGGTTGATTAACAACCACTAATGTATTTTCGTATTTAGAATCAGCTTTACGAGAACCTGAAATTCTTTGATTTATACCCATCCCAATTTTGTCAGCCAAAGCAGCTGCGTTGTGTTGTTTCCCACCACGACCTTCATATGTCATTTTACATGGTACGGATCCTACAGAATCCCACATAAAACACAAACTATAATCTAACTCACCTTTTTCTTGGGCATCCAATAGAGAATTAATATAGTCAGTAATTTGTTCAATATATTCAAAGTTATTATTGAAAATAAAAAAACCGTCCCATTCCAACTCACCAGTTTCTTGATCTACAACCTCTTCACATTCGAATCCCATCAACTTCGCATGTTCAAATGACCACTTTTGTTCCGTAATGATAAAAACAGGAAGAATCCCTTTTTTTTGCGCATCGACAGCGGTTTTAACCAACGCAGTAGTTTTTCCGGTATCAGAATGACCTAAAAACATGTTCAAATGTCCAATTGCCGGTCCTGGTAAACCAACAGCGTCCAAAAAGTCCGCACCCAAATCGAAAAACCTTTGAGGTTTGTATTTTGCCGATGTAGAAAACTTTTTCTTTACCGACGAAAAATCTTTTTTCTTAATTGCCATAATTTTTGTTTTAGTGTAAAATGATGTTAAGGGTGATTAAACCCCTAACATCATTGTTTTTTCTTTAGAAGGGCAACTCTTCTGACGGAAGTTCATTGTGTTGTGGATCGAGTTCATCATCTTCATCTTTGGATGATTTGTTGTTTCCACCGAATTCAGCGGATCCCTCGTCTCCATACACATATTTACCTGTACCACTGTCCCAACGTGGGGTTTCACCTCGTGAAATTGCTTCCAAATATTCATAAGGTTTTTTTGAATAGACATCATCCCATGTCATCTCATCGGCAATCCATTCTTCTGCAATTTTTGCCTCTTTGTGGAGGGGACTTGGATCATCGTGCATAATCGATTGAATGGTCGTATATTCTTTCCCGTTGGGTGCTTTTGATTTGGTTAGGGTGATGATAAGGTCACGTCCCTTCTTGGGGTCGGTCACATCACCTTTTTCACGCCAAATCGGAATGATCTTATCAAGAACACCTTCGTTTTTGTAGTTGTGTTTGAATCGCCAAAACTTCACACCATCCGCTTCGTTGTCACGGTCAATGACTTTTACAATGTAAAATTTACGTGAACGGTATTGGTTTGCAAGTTCTTTGTCTTGGGCCTTTCCTGTACTCATAAGTTCATCATAAAGATCGTTGAGTGGGGAAGGTTCATTGTCATTTTTTCCGGGATCATAAAGTTTCAACCATTCTTTATTGACTTGAACTTCGTGGAACCAAACTTCTTTAAAGGGTGAGGAATTGTCAGGGGTGGGTAGAATGCGAATGCGTCTCCGTCCCGATGTTTCTCCTTGAAGGAGGATGGTTGTGAAGTATTTTTTCAAACGATCTTCACGGTTGATTGAATTTCCGTTACCTGTAGGTTTTGTGTTTTTTTCGTACTGTGCGAGTACCGCGTCTAAAGATGTTGCCATGTGTTTTGTTTTTTAAAAGGTTTGTTAAATTGTAAAAATTGTATGTTGTATTGTCAAATAAAAAGGGGTCAAGATTTTACTCTTTGACCCCTTAATAATAATTAAAAATTGTAAAAAATCAATAACCGTTCAACGGTAATTCTTCATCGAAAACATTGAATGATCCCTTGACTGTCGCTGGATCATAACTTGAAATTTGGTCGTCGGTAAGAACATAATCATTTTTTCCTGAAGCTTCCATTTCATCTTGTTTGACATCAAAAAAATCTGTTAATTTTTGATTAAAAGGATAAGAATCCAATGATCTCAATTGAAGTTTTTCTTCAGGTGTTTTTTGTCTGTATTTTTCGAATTTCATTTCCAAGTCACTGACTTTTTGGAATATTTTGTCGATCTCTCCAAGTTTGTTTTGTAAATCACCAATTTGTGATGTTAAGTTACTCATAATCTCTTCCTGTTTTGAAAGAATATCATCTTGCTTAGTGACCAGGTCCGTAATGTCCAATTCTTCAGTTTCTCCACCAACTTCTGCGGTTGCATCTGTGGTTACTTCATCACCTACTTTTTCGACATCAGGGTCCGAAGCAACATCTATGGGTTCTGCTTCTCCTGTAGTGGCCGTAGCCGCGGCATCTACGGGTGGTGCTTCTACCCCCGCCGGTGCTGGTTCTGCACCAAGATCCGGGGTGGGTTCTGCACCAAGTTCTTGTTCGTTAATGTAATTGTTTATCTGACGATATCTAATTATTTCCTCCAATATTCTTTTTTCTGCTGACATAATTTAATCATTTAAAAGTTGTTTTATACCTCCGTTTGTTCTAACTTGAACATTTCTGTTGGTGAATCTTGCGTTATCTACTCTTTCGATCAATCCATCGGTTGTCGAAATCACATAACACTCGTTTGTGTCCAAATCACAAACCTCTTTTTGGTTTGGACCTATTGATCTTTCGGTAATTCTTGTGTTCTTACCCAAAAATCTATCTAAGGTTTCTTTTGCTGTCATTTTTTCTTAATAAATATCTTATAATAGTGAAAGATACAAATCCATATATTTCCTTATTTTTTGATTCTGTTCTTCAGTAACGGAACTTCCCCCCATATAAGCATTATATTTTGTCCAACAATTTTGTATTGAAGAATATAACTGTTCTTTTTCATTTTCCGTAATACCTGATCTTGGTTCGATATTATATGTAACCCCTGACAGAGTTGGATTTTTCATATACCCATTAATCCATACTTTGTTTATATTCACAAAAGCTGTGACACATTTATCAAATGTGGGAAATGTTGCCATAGGAACAACTTTTTTGTCCGATAGTTGATAACATAAACAACCATCAATATAAGATTCATTAGTAAAACTTCCTGTTGATCCTAATAACTTTTGATTATTTGCGCTTTCCAATATGAAATTATACAAGTTCTTTTGAACATATTGGTTTGTGTTATCATAATAGAATAGATAAGGGAATATAAACGCATTGATTCCTACCCTTTTGTCTGTTGTTACACCACTTATAGTGTTAAATAAGTTTTGGTCTGAAAGTTCAGTGAGAAGAGGTGTGACTGAAGAATCTTTTATCGGCACTTGATTGAAGACTTCATTAATTTTTCCTTCACATGTTTGACTATCCGCCGCGGGTCCTGTTGGTTGAGAAGTCGCACTTTGATTATTCGCTGTCGTAGCTAACTCAAATTCCTCCCTCGTCTTATATTTTTTAACTCTTTCTTTTACCTTGTTAATATAATTTCTATTAACCGCCGCGATAATTTGTTCGGGTGGGGAATCTTCATATTTTGAGACTTTTGTTCCTTTGAATTTTGTTGAGAACTCTCCTCCCGATCTTATATCATGTTCAACAGAAATAATTAAATACGCCCCCGAGAACATCGGGACATTTCGTAGTTGGAAATACATTGTTGGTTGAATCAACATTGCACCCATCGCCTCAACATCACATGTATAACTTCTACTTTTGTATAAATCATACAATCCTTGTGGTTGTGGCATAGATGTGTTCGAATTGTATTGATTAGCAAGTGCCATCATTATATCCAAAGACTCAGCGGTTACTTTATGTTGAGATTGATCTAAAGCAAGTGAGGTGAAGATATTTTGATTTTGAAGTCCAAAATCGACAGCAAACGCAACAACCTTATTATTCAAACCCAAGTCGAAATCTTGGTTGGGATTTGTATCTATCAATGTGTTCTCAGCAGGGTTTTCCAAATTGAGTCCATCGGATCCGAAGTAATAATTCTCACCTATCTGTAAATGCTCACTTAACTTTCCCACAAACTGACATAGATATTTTGGTCTAGAGTCTTGATAATCTACTTCCAAAAATGTCCCAAATGCCGTTGAAGCAATGTCTTCGCTTCCCAAAGTTGCAATAGAGTTCAAACCTGGTTCTTGTACCCCATAGAAATTAACATAAGAAGGAAGTGCGAAGAAATTAAATCGATTTTCAGTAAAAATACCACTTATGAAGTTTATCAAAGAGGTTTTTTCATTTTTATCAGAAAGATACTTTCTAATCGAATAGACATCGATTACGAATTTTTGTCCAATATCTCTATTCCTTCTATCAAAAAATAAAAATTCTTCAAATAATGTTTTTTCTTTGAAGTTTCCTCCTGCAATCCATTTTTCATCCAACGCTTTGAATAATCTCCACAAATCATTCTTTACAACATTACCATCCAAAGAAGAATTATAGGTTGTGGGTGTTTGAATTACCGTTGGAATTTGGTTTTTTATTTGTTGAATTGAATAATTGATTATATTCGACTGGTTTGAATCCAAGCTTGAAATATAATTTCTGATTGTGGTTTCGAATTCCGACTTGGTTAGGTTGGGTTTTTTTAATTTTTCGTTTGCAAATATTTTTATGACTTTATGTAGAAGTTGAACATTTGAATCGGTAAATTCGATGTCCATAATCCTGAAGAAGTCGGTGATTGAGGATCCTGTATTTGTATATATCAATCCTTCAATATTTGAGAATCCCACATATTCTTGAAGAGCAATCCAAGCGGCAACATTTGCGGATTTTGATTGATTGAGAGTTGTCGATGATCCGTCACCAGGGAGACTACCAATTATATATTGATTGAAAGTGTCAGGATCGGTTGGTATATAAGTTTGACTGTTTGATAAACTGTCAAATAATTTCCTGTCGTAATTTCCTGTATTACCTAACTTCAAAACAACATCTATATTCAAAAATTGATTGATATGATCGATAATCTTTTTTTCCTGAACATCCGAAATTTCATAAGAAAGTTTTGTTTGATCTGTTGAAAATTGTGTAGGTGTAATCCTAAAATATTCCCTCAAAACTCCAACTATATTTTTAAACTTGAAATTTTCTGTTTCTTTGAGGAGGTTGTCTGTTAAGATGTTAGGGAAGTTTCCTTCTCCAATTTGATCATTTTGATAGTCTTTCGGGTGTTCACAGAATTTTAAAAATAGATTTTCAAATAAATCCAAAGTTTGTTTATCAAAAACACCAAATAATTCTTCGATCGATGAATAATTTGCGGCTAAAGTGAATGAATCTTGAATCTTGGTTGGTTCTTGATTCACATGTTTCATATATTGAAGTGGTGTTGGTTTTACAATCGAATCAGTATTGAAATATCCAAAATTTGGTGAGTTCCAACTTAATCTCGCGGTTCCATTATAAAATGAATTGTCGGCTATAAGATAATTGTCTATTATCCCGTTGTTTTGGTATTCCAAAGATGTTTGGTTGAATCTAATTCCACCTATACTTGGAAACAAAATATAATCGGCGGTTCCTTCTTCTACCAAAGAAAGATCGAAATAGGAATAATATCCAGGAGCATAGAAATTATTATTTCCATCTGTTATTGATTGATAGAATGTTGATGTAGAGTTGTTTTTTATGTTCAAACCCACCCCAAGAAGACTTTCAAATTCTGAATCCGTATATGTTGAAAAGATATCGGATCCCTTATAGAGATAATACATGTCCGTTACTAACTTCGGGTAAAATCCAACATTGAAAACATTCATTGTGGGATCGAGTTTCACCATTTGGTATGACTGTGTTGAGGAACTATAAACTTTTTGTGTATTTTCCCCGATTGGATCATAATACTTTGCAAAATCTATATTATTCCAACACGCATCCAAGAAATCTTCACCTGTATTTACATAAGTTTTGTATCTATTCCAAATACTTCCATATTTCAAAACCCAAGCAAATGGTAATTTGTGGATACCCGAAAACTTTGTTATAGTTGCCGCGATATAGTTCAAAAATTCATTTGTAGTATCTTTTTTGGTAATATACTTTTCTAAAGTTGTGGCCAGTGGTAGTGAATTCAAGAATAAATAAGCGGCAGCCTTCATAGGATGACTGTTCTTTGTTCTTATATTTTGAACACCTTCAGAAAAAGCATTAACAAAATAAGGTGTGTTGAGTATTGATGTTGATTGTGTGGAAGTTACTTGATTTGTATAATTCGAATAATACAAAGATCCTTCTAAAACAGTTTTTTTGGTATTGTCCAACCTCAAATCATAAAATTCTTTGAGGTTTATCGCTGTCAGAATGTTGTCAAGAGATATTCCGTTCGATGTTTCATTCGTTATTTTGTTTTCTTGCCAATTGAAATAGTTAAACGGTCGAATTTCTGTTGTAGATTTTACATCAGTAAAATTTGTAATGACTTTTTTGTCAGAAAAGAAATTTAATACCTTTGTTGTGTCGTAAAAGTTATTTAAATTTTCCCCTTGAAATCCGGCTAAATTGTTTTTTACCCAATTTCCATTATCGAATGGATATGTATTCAACAAATCTTTGATTGTAGAGTCATTACTCTTTAAGAACTCCTGTAGTTTTTTTGTTGTAGGTTGTTCTCCATTTACAGTAGGCGAATTATTGAGTAAAGATTGAATCGAATATATTCCCGAACTTTGTTCTAACTGTTCCCTCAAGTAAGGTGTTGTGTATTGATCCCGAATAAATTGATTCCAATAAAGTCCTGTTCCAACATTGGATATTGTTCTTAATATTTCTTCGTAATTTTGTGCTGAAATAGGTGTTTTCTTAAACAGTTCCAATAAGGTTGTGGATCCATTGATTTGTTGAAGTAAGTTGTATTTTTCGAAATCTCCCAAAACTTGATAAAGTTGTTTTTTATCTCCGTCTTTGAGTAACCCTATATAATAAGAATCGGACATTGTTCTTTCAAAGAATTCATAAAGAACCGAAACATCTGTCAAATTAAGGTAGGGTATATTTGTAAATGGAAATTCCAATGCGTTAGAAGACAAATAGGGTGGGTTTTGTCCGACATTTTGAATGGGTGGTTTCGGATCATCTTGGTCATAAGGGATCATTCCACTTATAAACTGTTCAACAAATTCTACTTCAGGCCAAACATCAAAATTAAATGCACCTGTTTTTTGAGCAACTGTTGAGTCTCCTGGGTATAAGGTGAATATTTTATTTTCCGCATCTATAACTTCGGTATATGAAGGCCAAGGATATACAATTTGATCTTCAGTAGGTATTGGTATTGTTGAATCCACATTCGGTGCCCCCAAAATTGTTGATAATCGTTTTGGGTCTTTTCTAACATCCCAAGCTTTTGTATGGACATCATCCATCAGTCTCAAAAAGGCATCAACTTGAGCCATAATGACGGCCATAACATTTCTAATTGTTGGATTAAATCCAAGTCCGTAGTTTGGATCAACTATTTTTTCCAAAAGGGCTTCAGTCAATGCTTTTTCAATTTCTTCATTCTTTTCTTTTAAAGATTTTTGAATCTGAGCAATTTTTTGTTCAAAACCAATATTCGGACCTCTTTGAACTAATCCATAATTATTAACTGGTTGTTGGTTTGTTGGGTCTATAAATGAAGCGTCTAATTTTGCTGAAACGTAAGTTTGTATAAATTGTTGTAATTGTACCGCCGTTGGTTCTTGTCCATTATTTTCCTGTAAAAACTTTTTAGCAAAATCTGCCTCTTCTAAATCTTTTACAATTATATCATCTACAGAAACTGATACGTCAATCGAAGAACTTTTATCTTTTATTTTTCCGACCGAATATTTTCCCTCTTTTCCCAACGTCGGATTTTCCAATAATTTTTGGGAATAAGAGTCAATCAAAGATTTCAGTTCGTCTTTAATAGATGTAAGAGTTGTGCCGCTCGAGTTTAGAGGATAATATTTTGTTGTTTGATCTGTTTTAGAAACAAAATAATTAGTTTTGGTTGTCCATTTGTTTATCCAAGCCGCCGAACTTGTTCCAAATATATTATTATAAAATAATTTTAAATCTTCTTCATATCGAGCAATATCACTCAATACCCCAAAATATTCTTCCCCAAAAGAGGATAATTGTTGGTTTATAAGAATGTCTAATTTAATCCTTAGTTGGTCAAGGTTGAGGATGGGGAAGTCCATCGGGATCAATCCTTTTGATTTATACACAGAATAAACTTCTCTCAGTTTTTGAGCCCCTTTTGTTGTTTCTACGGTAGTAACCGTTGTCAAGTCTTGTGCAACATCACCAGTGTTTTGATTATTTGTAGTAGTCTCTGTCAAAAATTTTGAAGGATACATATATGGTAAAGCATACATGTATGACAGATTGATGTCCGAAAAGAGAGCCGGTGTTCTTCCGACTAATTTTAACGAAATTTGATAATTACCATTGGAAGGATTAAATCTTGCATTGAATGAAACAAGATTTAATTCATAATTGACGGCTTTTCCATAATATCCCTTAAGGGTAAGGTTGAATAATGGGTAGGGTAGTTGGAAAAATGCCGAATACGGCGATTTTTCTCCCTTTTCAAATAACGCTCTTCCCTGTATATCTTCTAACTCTATCGAAACTTCGGGAATGAAAATCTTATTATTTCGTATCGATATCGAGGTAATCCCCAACAATTGTGTGTCAGTATTGGTGTTGGTAAGATTTCTTCTTTGTTCTTCGGCCGATTGATTTGGTTTGTTGGTATTACCAATTGTTCCGTAATCCCCCAACAATTCATCAGTCCATGTTGTATCCAAATATTGTTTATCGGAAGGTTTCAAAAAATTAATCTTAGCTAAAAGAACTTGTCTAATGTTTTGCTGAAAGTTTTCTCCGACCGCTAATTTTGTTCTTGGAATTACATTACAAGTGAGATTTGCATATGTGATTAAGTTCTCGTGTTTTACCAAACGGTCAACAGGATTCCCATCAGGTCCAAAAACCTTATTAGGATCTACTAAAATCACATTGTTAAAATCCTTATAAAATAATTTTTCTTCAGATAAATTACCTGCCATAGTAGAAGAAGTGTGTATCTATTGCAGATTTATAATCTTGTAAAGATTGTGAAAGTGGAAATGGAACTATGATAATTGCATTATCGGGAATTGACCATTCGGTTCCCCCATATTGAGGATTTGCTTGAAGAATCAACCATCCAAAATATGGTGTGTTGTAAAATTGTTGGCTTATTTTGTCCATCCTTGATTGCCCCACCTTGTAAATATACTTCTTGTCCGTGGATTTTGAAGGCAAATCAACAAATGGAACAATTGATTGTTGTCCGTTGAAAATAAATTGATTATATCTATTGTAATATTCCATTATACAAACTTCTCTTTTCCGTTAAAGGTTGAATTGGCTCCCGTGTTCACCCCGTCATAAAGATTTTTCAATTCGTCTATCTGTGTTTGATTTGGTGAGTCATTTTGAACTAAGTTGAAAATAAATGTGGTTGAGTCTTGGAATGGTTTATACACCTCATATTTGGGGTTTATTATATCAAACGCTTCTTTGAATTTCTCTTTAATATAATTTTGGTCTTGTTGATATCCGTAATCTTCCAACATTTTTTCTATAATTTCTGTCAAATAACCTCTTGTAGAAGTATCTTGATCGGATTCAACATTCACAACTAAGGCATTGATAAATTTTAACCTGAAATCTTCCTCAACTATATCTTCATAAAGAGTTAAATATTCATAATAATATTGAGCCGGTAATTCTTCAATATTTGGAGAGGGATCAAATATATCTGCGTTCGTTAAATCTGTGTTTAAAAATGTGTCAAGGTCTGCTGACATTGTTGTGATTTCTTTAAATGGACTATCAGTTCCCACCGTTGGTAAAGAAAGGTTGATAATAGTTGGGTTTCCTTTTTGATCGATAAATCCATCAGCGTATTGAACAGTAACATAATTCAATTTATCTATATTTCTAACGAGATCAAGTTGTGAGGAATTTACCTCACTGAACTTCAGAACCATATTAGAACTTACAAAATTCTTCTTGTTTGTTACAAAAGATTTTAAGTTATTTCTAACAGTTCTAATTGTTTTGTTCTTTAAAGGTT
>Ga0172367_10005959_pt1 | contig 14543 bp, 12 predicted proteins | sample Lak10m_FD_114542 | JGI IMG/M metagenome (GOLD analysis project Ga0172367, IMG submission 114542) | Freshwater microbial communities from Kabuno Bay, South-Kivu, Congo - kab_022012_10m | ecosystem: Environmental > Aquatic > Freshwater > Lake | place: Democratic Republic of the Congo: South-Kivu... | reverse complement strand
GCGACTCGCCGACTTCCTGACGGCCTTCGGCCGCGCACGCGTGGGTGTGGGCTATGACGCCGAGCGCTTCGCCCTCGCCGAGGCGAACCTCCTCGAAGCGCACGCGATCTATATCGCCGCGAAGGACCGCGGCCCGACGCACAAGGACACGCTGGCGTGCGCGCAGGCGCTCGTCGATCTCTACACGGCCTGGGACACGTCCGAGCCCGGGAAGGGCTACGCGGCGAAGGCCGCGGAGTGGCAAGCGAAGCTGCCACCCCCCGCCCCCTGACCACATCAGCCCTTCACGGGAACCAGGCGCGTCACGCGGCCCTGCGGCACCCACTCGGCGACCAGGATGCTGCCGTCAGCGAGCCAGATCGCATCGTGCGGGTGCACGAAGCGGCCGAACTGGAAGCTCTCGGTCGGCTGGCCGCGCAGGTTCGTGGGGTGACCGTCACCAAGCGCGACCACGGGCTTGAACGACTCGTCGTACAGGCACACGACGCTCTCAAGGTCCGGCACCAGCATCAGGCTGCCGCGGAACTTCATGTCGCACGGCATGCGCACGCCATCGGTGTGGATCGCCACCGGCGTGCCATCGAGCGCAAGCACCTGGATGCGTCGGTTGCCGCGGTCGGCAACGACGAGCATCGGCTCCTTGCCGCGAGGATCGATGCCCAGCCCGTGCGGGCAGCTCGTCTCACCCTTGCCCGAGCCGGGCTTGGTGATGATCTTCTTCCACTGACCGTCGGCGCCGAAGAGATGGATGAAGCCCTTGCCGTAGCCATCGCCCACGAAGAGGTCGCCATCCGGATGGAACGCCACGTTCGTCGGGCACCACTCCGAAGCCGAGCCGTACACGCCGCTCTGCATCGGGCAGGTCGCGGTCCACACCACGGTGCCATCGAGCGCGGTCTTCACGACGCAGCGCCGGCGCGTGTCGCAGTGGTACAGGTACTCGCGATCGCCTTCCTTGCGCAGGTCGAGCCCGTGCGCGCCGCCGGCGAAGTCCGTGCCCCAGCCGCCGACCGGGCGACCATCGGCCTCGTACACGCAGACGGCCAGCGGCTTCTCGCTGCCGCCGCCGACGGTGTGCGCCAAGTAGATCCGCCCCGCTGCATCCTGCGCCACGCCGTGCGTGTCGCCCCAGGCGGTGCCCTGCAGCGGCAAGAGGAACGAGTGATTGACCGAGTAGCGCCGCGAGCCCGAGCCGATGGCCGCCGGCAGCGGATCGTCACCGAGTGCGCGCGGAGCGAGGAACGAGGGAGCGGCGACGGTGGCCGCGGTGGCGGCGATGAACGAGCGTCGATCGATGGTCATGCACGAAGGCTACCTGCACGCAGCGCTCACTCGCCCGGGAAATCCCACTGCACGCCGGGCCGGTAGCCGAGCAAGCCGTAGAGCTCGCTCCGGTGCTGCATGCGCGGCAGCATGGCTTCCATCGAGCCGTGCGCCTTCAGGTGCGCGAGCCCATCGTCGACCGCCTTCATGGCCATGCGCATCACGCTCAGTGGGTAGATGACGATCGAGTAGCCCATCGCGCCGAACTGCGCCGCGCTGATGTGCGCGGTCTTGCCGAACTCGGTCATGTTGGCGAGCGAGTGCCCCGGCGAGGCCTTGGCGAAGTGCGCGAACTCGGCCGCATCCGCAAGCCCCTCGGGGAAGATCACGTCGGCGCCAGCCTCGCGGTAGAGGTTCGCGCGACGGATCGTGCCCTCGATCCCTTCCATGGCACGGGCATCGGTGCGCGCAATGATGACGAAGTCGGCGCTGCAACGCGCCTTCGCCATCGCGGCGACCTTGTCGGCCATCGATTGCGCGGGCACGACCTCCTTGCCGTCAAGATGGCCGCAGCGCTTGGGAAAGACCTGGTCCTCGACGTGCAGTGCAGCCGCACCGGCACGCTCGTAGTCAACCACCGTGCGCACCGCGCACTCGACCTCGCCGAAGCCGGTGTCGGCGTCAGCGATCACGGGCAGGCGGCTCGCGTCGGCGATCTCGCGGATCGTGCGGCACATCTCGCTCAGCGTGATCAGGCCGATGTCGGGGTAGCCCGCCACATTGGCCGTTGCACCGCCCGAGATGTAGCAGGCATCGAAGCCCGCCTTGCGCACGCTGCGGGCGACGAGCGCGTTGAACGCACCCGGCGCGATCACCGTTCCCTTGGACATGAGTTCACGCAGGCGTGCGCCAGGATGCATGGCGTGAGTCTACGACTCGTCGCGCGGGTCAGGGCTTCAGTGCCTCGAAGCGCGGCTGCCATTCCCCGCGCTCATCCTGCGTCCACGTCAGGAGCAGTTCGTTGGGCCTGAGTCCCTTGGTGCGAAGGTCCAAGGGCGGTGGACCATCGTCCCAATCCGTGGCCTTCTTCGGCTTCTTGCGCTTCTTGGCCTTGCCCTTGCTGGCGATCCACGCGGCGTCCTTCGTCTGCGGATCGTCGGGGATCGACCAGAGCGTCGAGGCCGTGGCCTTGATCGCGAACTCACCGCCGTGGGTGCGGATCCGCTGCTCGAATCCATGCTCGACGAGCGCCGCGCGCAGCTCATCGACGCTCGCCGGCATGATCCCCTTGCCGCGCAGGAACTGCACGCCGGCAGCCATGAATGACGCGCTCTTCATCGCGGTCGTGAAACTCGAGGCCTGCAGCCCCAGCACGAACGCCTTCCACTTCGCCTCGAAGGCATCGATCATCTGCTGGCCCGTGGCGCCGAACGCGCGGCCGAAAGCCTCGACGCTCGGCACGCCCGCGTTGAGGTGCTGCAGGTACAGGTTGAAGCTCCGCTGGTACGCGCCGCCGTCGCCGTACGCGAGGAACTGGATCATCGACCACGCCTGGTCGTACTGCAGCCGAGCATCGCCGCCGCGCACGTTGGCGCCCCATGCCTCGTGCGACATGTTGAGCATCGTCGCCAGCGGCAGGTGACGGCCCTCCTTGATCGCCTTCTGGATCGAGAGGAGCGCCGTCGCATCGACCTGGCCGATCACGACGTCGCCGTCGAGCACCTCGGCCATGCCGAAGAACTCCGCCATGCCCTCGTTCACCCAGATCGGCAGGTCGTTGGCGAAGAACGACCACGCCACCTGGTGGAAGCCCTCGTGCTGGATCGTGTGGCGCACCTGCTCCTCGGGCACGCGCTCGGTGAAGAACGCAAGCCCCGCGCCGTTGGGGCTCACGAAGAACATGCCGCCCGAGCCGGTCCCGTCGATGCCAAAGCGAGAGCGCAGCGTGTTCAGGTAGTCCTGCTGGCGCGCGAACATGTAGACGGCCAGCACATCGGGTTGCCGCCGCCGCAGGTGATCGAGCCGACTCGTGTACTCGCCGTACATCGTGTCCAGCAGCGCCGCGTACCGGGCGGTCACGGTGCGGTCGAGGTCGCTGCGGATGGCGTAGAAGCGGCTGGGGCGGACTGTGCCCTCGGTCCGGTCCCACCACGATGCCTGCGGCACGACCTGCGCAGGTGGCGCGGGATCCGACGCTGTGGCCACGCCCGGGAGAACCGGGGTGATGGACGCGACCATGATCAGGAACCAGCTCGCTCGCACGGGGCCAAGCGTAATGGGACGCACGGCCGGACCGAGCCCGCCAACCGATATAGTGCTGGCTTCCCCCACGGAACGACCATGAAGACCCTGCTCACCGCCGCTCTCTCCGCTGCCCTCGCGGCCGCCCTCGCCAGCCCCGTCGTGGCCCAGACCCCGACCGCTCAGGAGATGCGCGAGCGCCTTGAGAAGAGCCTGGTGCTCGGCCCCACCGCCATCGAACAGATGGGCGTGCGCCACCTGTGGCAGCAGCGCCTGACCATGACCGACGGCGCCACCGCCCTGCGCGGCTGGATGCGCGGCGACAGCGCGTTCGTGCTTGACTCGCGTGGTGGCCTGAGCCGCCTGTCGCTCAAGGATGGCGCCGTGATCTGGCGCAGCGAGGTCATCGGTCCGCAGGATCGCGTGCTCGGCATCCATCGCGCGCGCCTCGATGGCCGCGACCGCGTCTTCGCCGTGATCGACAGCGAGTTCCTGCAGTTCGACGGCACGACCGGCGCACTCATCAACCGCAAGCCGTCGAAGGAGTACCTGAGCGCCGACTGCGCGGTCGCGTGGCCCTACCTGATCTTCGCGAGCGCGTCGGGCCGCGTGGTCTGGTTCCATGCGCTGCTCGGCGTGATCCATCACCAGGGCCTCGTGAATGGTGCGATCCGTGGGACCCCGCAGGTCATCGGCAACGAGATCGTGGCGGCCGGCACCAGCGGCGAGGTCGCCGGCTTCATCAAGGAAGATGCGCGCATGCTCTGGCGGCGCAACATCGGCCCGGTGTTCGGCCGGCTCGCCGAGGACACCGCCGGCGTCTACGCCGCCAGCACCGACCAGTCGGTGTACTGCCTCGACCGGCAGAGCGGCACGACGCGCTGGAAGTACTTCACGGAGAGCCCGATCACCGGTGATCTCTCGCTGTTCGGCGATTCGCTGCTCGTCCAGGTTCCATCCGAAGGGCTTGTGTGCCTCGCCACCGACTCCAAGGGCAACATGGATGGCGTGCGGCGCTGGGCCGCCGATGCGCCGGGCACCGTCGCCGGCTCGATCGGACCGAACATCGTCGTCGTGGATGGCGCGTCCCGCACGATGCGCGTGCTCGAACTCTCGCGCGGTGGCTTGGTCGCCACCGTGCCGATGGGTGCAGCCAACGACCTGACCATCGGTGCGGGCAACGACGGCAATCTGCTGGTCGTCGCTTCCGACGGTCGCGTGCAGCTGCTCGAACCGCTGGGCGCGAAGCCCAAGCCCTCGAGCCTCAAGATCATTCCGGCATCGAAGCCCTCGGCCGAGCCCACCGAGGCCGAAGGCGAAGGCAGCGACGAACCCGCCGCCGACGATGCCGCCGGCGAACCCTGAACCCAAGGACCACAGAGCATGGCCAGTCTCGCTCCCATCGACGCACCGGTCGTCGACCATGTCCGCGTCACTCGTGCGCTCCTGAGCGTGAGCGACAAGCGGGACCTGGTCCCCTTCGCCAAAGCGCTTGCAGCGCGAGGCGTGGAACTCGTGTCGACCGGCGGCACGGCGGCCGCGCTCGTCGCTGCAGGCCTGAAGGTCCGCTCGATCGATGACCTGACGGGCTTCCCGGAGATGCTCGATGGCCGCGTGAAGACGCTGCACCCGCGCGTGCACGGCGGGCTGCTCGGCGTGCGCACGAATCCCGCGCATGCGGCGAGCATGACCGAGCACGGCATCGAGCCGATCGATCTCGTGTGCGTGAACCTGTACCCCTTCGAGGCGACCGTCCGACGGCCGGGCTGCACGGACCGCGAGGCGATCGAGAACATCGACATCGGCGGGCCGAGCATGCTGCGCAGCGCAGCGAAGAACCACGGCTTCGTGGCGGTCGTGACCGATCCGTCGCAGTACGACGCCGTCGCCAACGAACTCGCGGCGCACGACGGCTGCACCACGCTGGACCTGCGGCGCACGCTCGCCCGCGAGGCGTTCCGGGCGACGGCCGCGTACGACACGGCCATCAGCGCGTGGTTCGGCCGCACGCAGGACACGGACTTCCCGCCGGTCCTCGAGGGCCGCTGGATCCGCTGCGAAGAGCTGCGCTACGGCGAGAACCCGCACCAGCGCGCTGCGGTCTACCGCGATCCGGACCCGCGCGAGGCGAGCGTGGTCGGCGCGCCGCTCCTGCACGGCAAGCCGCTCTCCTACAACAACCTGCTCGATGCTGCGGCAGCGCTCGAACTCGTCCGCGATCTCTACGACATCGATCCCGCAGCGCAGGCCTGCGCCGTGATCAAGCACACGAATCCATGCGGGGCTTCGATCGCCGGCTCGGCACGCGAAGCGTTCGACCGCGCCTACGGAGGCGATCCGCTCGCGGCGTTCGGCGGCATCGTGGCGTTCAGCCAGCGCGTCGATGCCGCGGCGGCCACGCTGATGGCCGATGGTGAGCGCTTCCTCGAGGTCGTCGTGGCCGAAGGCTTCGACGACGACGCCGTGCGGATCCTTGGCGAGCGGTGGAAGAACGTGCGGCTCCTGCCGGTCGGTGCCACGCGGCATGCGCTGGCGGGCGCGATGGCGCTGCGGAGCGTGCCCGGTGGACTGCTCGTGCAGGAGCGCGATGCGAAGCCGATCGATCCAGCCTCCTTCACGCATGCTGCCGGCCCGGCTCCCGACGCGGCGATGCTTGTGGGCGCGGGGTTCGCGTTCACGGTGGCCAAGCACCTCAAGTCCAATGCGGTCTGCATCACCGATGGCACGACGCTGCTCGGTGCAGGTGCCGGTCAGATGGACCGCGTCGCCAGCTGCCGGCTCGCCGTCGAGAAGGCTGCGGCTCGCTTGGCCTCGGCGCGCTTGCCCATTGCCGCGAGCGACGCGTTCTTCCCCTTTGCTGATGGCCCCACGCTCTTGGCCGACGCCGGCGTGCGCTGCATCGTGCACCCCGGCGGCAGCAAGCGTGATCAGGACACGCTCGACCTGTGCGCCGCGCGCGGGATCACGTGCTTGCTGACGGGCGATCGGCACTTCCGGCACTGACTGAGTCCGGCGTCCCGGCGCCGGAGAGGTTGAGTCCGGCGTCCCAGCGCCGGAGGGGTTGAGTCCGGCGTCCAAGCGTCGGAGGGGTTGAGTCCGGCGTCCCGGCGCCGGAGAGGTTGAGTCCGGCCGGCCGCCGCGCGGCTACACTTTCGCCCCATGTCCGACGCGCCCACCGTGCCGAACCACCCGACGCTGCCGCTGCTGAAGAAGGCGTTCCCGAACGTCAGCTTCCTCGGGGCGAACTACCGCGACCAGGTGACCGTGGTGGTGCCGAAGGAGCATCTGCATGCCGTGGCACGCTTCCTGCGCGATGACCCTGCCTGCGCGTACTGCTTCCTCAGCGATGTCGTCGGCGTGGACTACCTGAACTACCCGGCGCCGCAGCCAGGCCGCTTCGCGGTCGTGTACCTGTTGGCGTCGTATGCGCACGACCTTCGGATCCGCCTGAAGGTCTATGTCGAGCCGACGCTGCCGACCGAAGGCATCGAGGTCGACCCCGGGCTGATGGTGTCGAGCGTGGTGGACCTGTGGCCCGGCGCCGAGTGGCCCGAGCGCGAGGTCTACGACATGTTCGGCATCCGCTTCGAGGGCCACCCTGACCTTCGACGCATCCTGCTCTGGAAGGACTTCCCCGCCCACCCGCTGCGCAAGGATTACCCGCTGCGTGGTCGGGGCGAGCGCGAGTACTACCAGACGATCACGCGCCAGAGCACCTGAGCGATCGCTGCGCGCCGTGACCCCGACGCCGCGATCTCGGCGGCGTCGGATGATCGTTCCATCCTAGGATTCCAAGCGTCACGGCGATGCCGTGCACGCGTTGGAGCAGGCGCTTGGAGACGATCGACCACCAGGAACTGAAGTGGCTCGCGTGCGAATGGCTCATCCGCCAGGGCGCGCGCGTGGTCGCCACCGAAGTCAGCGCGCCGATCCCGCGCTGGCGCGTCGATGTCGCCGGCTGGCTCGAAGGGCGCGACCATCGCTTCCATCGCCCCGAGCTCGATGCGCCGCTCTTCGATGGCACCGCTGCGGCGCACGAACCCATCATGACCATCGCGGTCGAGTGCAAGCAGTCGCGCGCTGACTTCTTCCGTGACACCGGCAAGGTCGATGAACTGCTCGCCGAGCGCGAGCGGCTCGAGCGGCGCTGCCGTGACCTCGAGGAAACCCGCATCAAGGTCTACGAGCCGCACCTGCGTCGCTCGGGCTCGTCGCTCTTCGATGGACTCGATGAGTGGGACTTCTCCGCCAGCCGCATCACCGCCTATCGCACGGCGCTCGCGGAGCTCCGTCGCACGGAGGAAGCGCTCTACGGCGAGACCAAGTTCGGCTTGCTGCCCCGCTACCGGCTTGCCGACCGCTGCGTGCTGTTCTGCCCGCGTGGCATGGTGCGTCCATGGGAAGTGCCGACAGGCTGGGGGCTGATCGAATGCGGCCGCCGCGAACTTCGTGCCGGCGCGGCTCGCCTGCCGCGGGATGTGCCGCTGCCCCTGCGCGCGGTGCGCGGTGCGCCGCACTTGGGGGCGTCGGCGGCCCACCGCGACCGCTGGCTGCGCAACATCGCCGTCGCCGCAACCCGGTCATGGATGGCCCGCGATCTGCCGGCGCCGCCTCGGGACGACCACGATGATCCTTCGCCGGCGATCGAGTGCCCCGTGGAGTGATGGTGGACTGCGACTACAGTGCACCAAGGCCCCGGTAGCTCAGTTGGATAGAGCAGCGGCCTTCTAAGCCGCAGGTCGACGGTTCGAGTCCGTCCTGGGGTGTTCGATTCATGCGCCGAATTTGCTGCGGGTTTCGCGGCCCCCGGAGTGGCGTGCCGTAGGGTGTCGTGGTCGGTGGGCATCGGGCCCGCCATCGCCACGCTTCCGGGGAACCAGTCATGCCTTCACGCCTTCGCGCAGCCGCCGGCTGCCTGCTGTCGATCGTCCCGACCTCCTCCATCGTGCTGGCCACGAGCGGCTACACGCCCTGCCCCCCACTCATGGAGCTGCCGTGCGATGGCAGCACCAGCGGTGGCTCATCCGGCGAGGGCACCGGTCCGTGCGGCTGCGGAACCGGCCAGTGGGTCACCAACTCCACCCCCACACGCCTTGAACCACCCCATCCGTTCGCCGAGGACCGGAGTCTGCACGAGGGCCTCGTGACCTGGAACTCATCCATGCGCGCCACGGCGCAGCCCGACATGGCCATGGCCAGCATCAGCGTGCGTGGGCGCAGCAACATGTGGGCGGCCGGGAGCTTCTCGCGATACAGCCTCGCGCACTACGTCTCCTCGCGCCGAGAGCTCTGGTCAGGCGGGTTTCCCGCTTGCCCTCGGCTGCTGAGCCTTGCGGCCACAGGCGGCGCCACACTGCACATCAGCGCCAGCACGGCGGCGCGGCGGGGTTGCTCCGCCTTTGCCAGTGCCGCCACGTCGGGAACGTGCAGTTCGCTCGGCGCCGCCAATGCATCGATCGAGAGCCTGGTGATTGCCGGGTCCGTCGGCTATAGCGAGTCCACGCAAGACTTCGAGGTCGCCGGCAACTTCGGCCCTCTGGTCGATGTCCTGACCGATTCCGTCGAGGGCAGCCTCAGCGCCAGCTCAAGTTGGTCCACCGAGGGCCAAGGTTCGCACAGCGGCTCGGCCTCGGTGACGGTTCGGCCTGACCGAATCTACTGTGCCTTCACCAATCGGCCGTATGTGGCACGCGCCGCCGGTCAGGCCGTGGCAGGCGGAGCAGGCAGCGTCGAGGGCAACGGCTCGACGAGCTGGTCGAGCATGGCCGTCATCAACCTGTCGGTGCAGTGAGATGGTCATGCTCCTCACGGTCCTGTGCTTGAGTGCATTCGGGGGCGAATCGTTCCCAGCGAGCCTCGCAGCCGAGCGGCTCCGCGACATGCTCCAGCGTGCGCATGAGCAGCGCGATGGTTCGCGGCTGATCGCCCGCAAGCTGTCCGTCGAAGCAGCACTGCTTCCGGCCTTCATCGTCCAGGATCTGGCGCACGGATGCGCCAGCCAGGACATGGCCAAGTCGATGTCGTACACGTACGGCGCGGCCGATGCCGGGCGGTGCGCGGGCTGGTACTGGCCGCTGGGTGTTTCCAGTCCAGCGTCACCCATCGAGCCCGGGTGGACCTGCCCGGCGGGCATGGTGTGGCGGGTGCGAGCCACCACCGAGCGATTGGTGTGTGCCGGCCCAGAACCCGCCGTCGCGATCGATTGGATCATCGAGAGCGATGGCACATCGACCTCGGCGATCGCCGAGCGTTTCGAGCCGGCGCTCATGCCGGCGGAGCTTGATTTCCCGCTGGTCCCGTGGGGGCTCGCGCTGCACTGGGACCTTGAGCGTGGCCACGCCCTCGACCACTCGGGCCAGTCGCACACCGAGCCGTGGCTCGCCGCGCCACCGATCCTTGCCAATCCCGATGACATGTTCGACACCTTCGATGCGATGCGTGTGCAGCACTGGCTGTCGCACTGGCCATCGCGTGGTTCGCCCGAGTCGTGGGGCCGTGGGCCGTGCTCAGGCATCGGCGACCTTGCGCAGGCGCCAGGTCCACAGACGATCGATCTCGATCATGGTCCGATGCACTGGCACGATCCAACGGCCTTCACGCTCGTGCATCATGGTTCGCGGCAGGATCGCGCCGAGTCGTTCCGCCCAGTTCGGCTGATCCCGAACATCCGGGGTTTGCGTGCCATCGTCGAGTGGGCACCATGGCCGATTGATCCATCGTCCACAACCGACCGGCCCACGCGTATGCCGCAACGCATCCGGATCGTGAGTGATGAGCGCGAGCAGGCGATCATCACCTTCGGTCGCTTTGAACGGGTGCAGCGTGGTGCCTCCATCGACCGTGCAGCACCCGAGCCGCCGTGGCGTGCCGTGCGCCAAGCCATCGAAGCCCGTGATGGCGTCACGCTCACAGCTCTCGTGCTCCGCGCGCAGGATGGGCTGGGCACCGTGCAGGCGCGTGCGCGCATGGGCATCGAACAGGCCATCCAGGCACTCGATGCCGCCATTGACGCTGGCTGGTCGCTCGAGCTGCTGCGCACGGTGGCGCCAGACCTTCTTGAGCGCTGCATGAGTCGGCTCGCACCCGCAGAACTGATGTGGCTCACGCTCGATGCCACCATGGCCAGCCGTGGCACGCTCGCTGTGCTCGCTGCCACAAGGCTGTCACAGCATGCACAGGCCAGCGCCGACGAGCGCGCGTGGGCCACCATGGCGCTTCCTTCGCTCTGGGCATGGCTGCATGAACCTCCTGCCGATGACGCACCACTGGGTGCGCGCAGGCTCGCCTGCGACCGGGCACTTCGCCCCATCTTGCTCGGCGAGTTGTCCGCGCTCACAGCACGCGGCGGGGGTGCACCATGATGCGTCACGCGAATCGCGAGGGCAAACCTGCGGAAGGAGCGAGCATGAGCCATCACCCACACGGCATTCAGGGGCGCCACGCACCGTCTCGCGCGCTTCGCCGGGCACGGCTCGCATGGCTCGCTGCGATGGGCCTGGCGCTGATGGCTGCAACCCGCGTGCCCCCTTCACGCGCGGCCCTCGATCCGGCGGCATCGTGGCGGGCGCTGCTCGCGGCCGCCGGCTGCCCACCGGGCGTTGCCCATGATCTCGCCGTCCGCATCGAGCGCCTTGCGGGCGCGCCGTCGGCACCAAACGCGGATGTCGCGGTCACGGCTGCGCAGCGTGCCGAGCAGATCACGCATCTGGTCGTGGGGCGACACGGGCTTCAGCTCTCGCAGGCCCAGCTTGATGCCGCCTTGTCCGCCTTGATCGGCACGCCAGCCTCGTCAGACCGCGCCAGCGGCTCGGTGCATGGACCGTCGACCGACGCCGATCCTGCACCCAAGGCCGAAGCCACGCCAGAGCACCACGAGCCCTTCACGACCAAGCATGCGGTCGAGCAGCTGCGCGAGTGGCTTCCTACTCCTGTCCCACGTTGACGCGCAGCGTGGGCCGCGCCGATGCGAGCGCCGATGCACCAGCCGGGGTGACCTGGCTGTTCCATGCGTACACGCGCTCGAGCGCCGTGGCCTGCTTCAGGCCGACGAGTCCGGCATCGGTCACCTTCGTGGTGTGCACGTTGAGCACCTTCAGGCGCGGCATGGCTGCCACGCAGGCGAGCGCTGCATCCCCCACGCCGGTTGAGTCCAGTCGCAGCGATTCCAGCACCACGAACCCCTTCAGGCCGGCCACGCCCTCGTCGGTGACCCCGGACCGCGCCAGGTTCAGGTTGACGATCGCGCCCGCTGCAGGCTGCAGCATCGCCAGGTCCGCATCGGTGAAGGGCGGCGTCGCCAGGCTTGCGTTGATGTCCAGCCGCGGGTCATCCTGCGCCAACGGCTGCGCAATCACGCCGCGGGCCCGCAGCGACTGCGCGACCTCCGTCGCGCGGCGCGAGAGGTCCGCATCAAGCGATGGGGCCGCGCCCTTCACGGCACCAGGTGCAGCAGCCACGCCGGCGGCGATGGCCTCCATCACGCCACCTTCCTTGATCCACGTCCTGATCAGGTCGCGCTCAGCGTCGGTCAGCCGCTCACCTTCCGGCGGCATCGCATCAGGATCGCTGGCTGGCAGCATGATGCGCTGCACGATCAGGCTTCCGTCGGGCTCGCCAGCCTTCACGGCCACGCCGTCATCATCGACCTTCGTCATCGATGCCGCCGAGTCCATCGCCAGGCCACCCTTGCGCTTGCCGTTGCCATGGCACTCAAAGCATCGCGATTCGAAGATCGGCAGCACCTGGGTTCGGAAGTCGACGGTACCCACCGTCGCGGTGCGGACGGCCACAGCGGTGCCAACCGGCGCGGACGAGCCGCTCTCGACGACCGCGATCGATCGCGCAGCGACATCGCCCGAAGCATCATCCATGCCCAGCGCGGCGAAGAGCGCCTTCTCCACGTAGCCCTCGCCGTGCACGAGTTCGCCGCCGAAGTGGCCAGCAAGCCCGACGCCGAAGGCGCTCGCCAAGGTCAGGACCCTCGCCGGCATCAACCGCGCTTCGGCCGCGGCCGGCGGCTCGTCGCGACGGCGGGTCTTCCACGCCACCGTCAGCAGCACGGCAGCCATGACCGTTCCAAGCCAGCTGTGCAAGCTCAGCGTGGTTGATGCATCCTGGCCTTCCTGCCAGGCATTGATCCAGCCGGTCGCCACGGCACCGACGGCCGAGAGCGCCGCCAGGAGCATGGCCACGCTGGTGAACTCCGACACGCCGCGCTCGCGCCGCGCCCAGCGCCATGCCTCGACCGCGGCGGCCGCAAGCACCAGGCCGATCGGGAAGTGCACGAGCAGCGGGTGCATGCGACCCACCAGACGGAACCAGGGATCCAGGCTTGACTGCTCCGGGAGCTCGCCCCCTGCCGCAACGACCAGTCCAAGACTCATCACGACGAAGAGGGCTCCGTGGTGCACCATGCACGGACTCTACACAGTCGGCTCCCTCGAGACCAGAAGGCCACGAGTCGCGCGGCAGTCACGTCAACCGCTCGGGAGCGACGCCGCCTCCTTGCGTGCACGTCGGTGGCCATCGGCGCGAGACATACCCAACCCGCTGGCTTGGGTCGCATCCGGCCGCGACCCCTCTCATCGATCGGTTCACACCGTCGGCGGCGGCTCGCGGCCGGTCGTGCCGCCCCGGCGTACCGCCTCGGCACCGAATCGTTGTGCGATGCGATCCGTCGCTGCATCGAGTGCGCGCTGGCGCTCGTGCTCGGCGTCCGGGAACAGCCCGTCCTCGTCGCGATCACGCTCAAGGTTCGAGCACTGCACGCCGATCAGCCGCACGGGCTGGAACCCGGCCGCTGCCCAGGCTCGTAACAGTTCGCGCACCACCTCCCACAGGGTGTCCGTGCGGTCGGTCGGTGCATCGAGCGAATGCGAGCGCGTGAGGGTGGTGAAGTCCCGCACGCGGATCTTCAGCGTGATCGTTCCAGCGCGCATGCCCTGGCGCCGCAGCCTGCGTGCGGTGTCCTCGAGCAACGGCAACAGCCGATGCGCCACCTCGGCCTCGCTCGACAGGTCGCTGTCGAAGGTCTCCTCGTGGCCGATCGATCGAGCCTCGCGACCGGACACGACCTCGCGCGCATCCAGTCCACGCGCAAGCGCCCACCAGTGCGCTCCTGCATCGCCGAGCCGCCGCTTGGCTTCGGACGCATCGATGGCCTGCAGGTCGGCAAACGTCCTGATCCCGGCAGCATGAACCCGGGGCACCGTGCGAGGCCCCACGCCCCACATCCGCTCGATCGGTAGCGGCGCGAGCGCCTCGATCGTGCGCTCGGGCTCGATGACGGTCAAGCCGTTGGGCTTCTCAAGGTCGCTGGCGATCTTCGCCACGAACTTCGACGCCGCCACGCCAACGCTGACGGTCAGCCCAAGTTCCGACCGCGTCCACGCGCGGACGAGCTCCGCCATCCGTGCACCGCTGCCGTGCAGGCGCTGCGATCCCGTGGCATCGACGAAGGCCTCGTCCACCGAGAGCGGCTCGACCTCGGGACCGATGCGGCCGAGGATCGCCATGAAGGCCGTGCTGATCTTGCGGTAGCGCGCACCGCGCGGCGGCGCCACGATCGCGCCGGGGCAGAGCCGGAGCGCCTGGGCCATCGGCATCGCGCTGCGACAGCCGTGGCGCCTGGCTTCGTAACTGGCGGCCGCCACCACCGATCGCGGCCCCCGGCCGCCCACGAGCACGGGCAGGCCGCGCCACTCAGGATGATCGAGCTGCTCGACGCTGGCGAAGAATGCATCGAGGTCGGCGTGCAGGATCACGCGCGGCCACGCCGCATCGCTGCCGCGGCCAGCCGTCGACGCGTCATCGCCGATCGGCGTCATGGCTCATTCGACCGGCGGATAGCAGAGCGCGCCCCAGTCATCGGCGTAGCCATGCTCCATCATCACATGCAGCGCGACCATCGTGAACTGCCGCAGCAGCACCGAGCAACGCTTCACCGCGCGACGATTGTGGCGACCGCCGTAACTCGAGCCGCCGTGCACCAGCTGGCACCGCACGAAGTGGATGCGCGCCAGGAGCCGCGACACCACCAG
>Ga0172367_10005954_pt1 | contig 14546 bp, 14 predicted proteins | sample Lak10m_FD_114542 | JGI IMG/M metagenome (GOLD analysis project Ga0172367, IMG submission 114542) | Freshwater microbial communities from Kabuno Bay, South-Kivu, Congo - kab_022012_10m | ecosystem: Environmental > Aquatic > Freshwater > Lake | place: Democratic Republic of the Congo: South-Kivu... | reverse complement strand
GTCATCGACACCTGCCGCCGACGCGGCCATTCCCCTTGGGAATACCTGCGAACCGCCATCGCCCGCCGACGCCAGGGATTGGACCTCTTGCCCCTACCGCTAGGGGGGTGAACGTTTACGGTCCAAGAAAACTGGGTACCCTGCCCATCGCCGGGTTCCCGCCCCGTTTCGAACGCTACCGATTCCTCAGCCCCTCGCCGCCAACGGCGCTGCGGTTTGCCGCCAATACTCGGATGCGGCGGCGATGCCGCTGCCGGGGGTGACCTGGATGCCGGCGTCGAGCAAGTAGCCCGGATTTCACTGCGTTACATCCGGGCTACTCGCTTCAAGCCAGCCTGTATGGGCCGCTTGACGCTTCAGTAGCAGTTCGTTGTGTTCCCAAATGTCGTGCAGGTCATAGGCCGAGGCGCGGCATTTTGAATATCTCGCACTATGTTATTGGCGGTTTCAATCGATTGCTGCCGTTCCTGCTCTTCGATCATGGCCTGAGTCGACTCTTTGATTGTAGTGTTGACCTCGGCATGCCGTTGATCAGCGGCACGCTCTTTCTGGATATCCAGCATGCAGTGACTCAGGTCGGGGGTGTCCGGCTTGAAGCCAAATGATTCGATACAAACCTGTCGAACCTCGGCAATGGATTTTTTGAACTGGGCATCCGACAGTTGCTTGGCTCTGGTTGCGGCAACGCGCTGTTCTTCCGCCGTTTGACACGAGAAAACCACCTCGGCGGATGAGGGTCGTGCAACACCACTGTTGCTGTATTTCGCCGATAACTCGATTGCATTCTTGCCGGTTTGAGAACAATAGGCTCTTGCTGCTTGCCTGCATTTATCCTGAGTCTCACGCCCACCCACACCAAAGCTCCACTCTTTCCAATAATCGGCTTGACCATTGCAAACAAAGTTATTGTCCATCTTGCTGATTGGAGTCTGGGTTGAGCACCCAGATAGCAAGAGGGAAAGAACGAGGAAAGATTGCTTCAGCAGTGAAAGACGAGCCATAGTTTTGGGATTTCCTCTTCAAGTATGCATATCTTTTTTTCGGATACAAGCTCCTTTGGAGTCAGGGTACCATCATTCAACTCCCATGCTGGGTTTCGGGAGTACCCTCACAGCCTACGGGCTTAATTCGATTGGTTGAAGCGTAGCGGAAACCCAGCATCCGTCGGGCGGAAGTGGGCTCAATTGATTGATCGTACCTGAGAGCGCGGGCCAGAGGCCCGCGCTCCCAGCATGAGGGTCGCCAATCAATTTGACCCACCTCCCGTCGGGTTTCCACTTGGTTTTGATCAGCCCCTAGCCGCCAACGGCACCGCCGTTTGCCGCCAATACTCCGATGCGGCGGCGATGCCGCTGCCGGGGGTGACCTGGATGCCGGCGTCGAGCATGGACATTTCCGAGCCGACGATGGCGCTGGCCAGCATCAGTTCGTTGAGGTCGCCGAGGTGGCCGATGCGGAAGACCTTACCGAGGACTTCCGAGAGGCCGGCGCCCAGCGAGAGGTTGTAGCGGTGGTAGGCGTAATGCATGACGTCGCGGGCGTCGAAGCCTTCCGGGACGACGATGGCGGTGACGCTGTTGGAGTACCACTTTGGGTCCTTGGCGCACATCCGCAGCCCCCAGGCGCCGACCGCACGGCGCACGCCTTCGGCCAGGCGGGCATGGCGGGCATAGACGTTGTCCATGCCTTCTTCCAGCAGCAGTTCGATCGCCTTCTTCAGGCCGTACAACATGGGTACGGCTGGGGTGTAGGGGAAGTAGCCACCCGGGTTGTGGACCCGGTGATCCTGGATGTCGAGGAAAGCGCGCGGGCATTTGGCGTGCTCGCGGGCGGCCAGGGCCTTCTGGCTGAAGGCCAGCAGGGCGAGGCCGGCGGGCAGCATGAAGCCTTTCTGGGTGCCGGCCAGGCCGACGTCGATGCCCCAGTCGTCATGGCGATATTCCAGCGAGCCGATGGCGCTGACGCCGTCGACGAAGAACAGGGCCGGGTGGCTGGCGCTGTCCAGCGCCTTGCGCACGCCGGGCAGGTCGCTGGTCACGCCGGTGGCGGTCTCGTTGTGGCAGATCAGCAGGGCCTTGATCTCATGGTTCTTGTCTTCCTTCAGCCGCGCCTCCAGGTGGTCCAGCGGCACGCCCTCGCCCCAGGGGACTTCGTGGAATTCGACGTCCATCTGCAAGCGTTGGGCGAGGTCGATCCACAAATGGGTGAACTGGCCGAAGCGGTAGGCCAGCACCTTGTCGCCCGGCGACAGGGTGTTGGTGATGGCGATTTCCCAGCCGGCGGTGCCGGTGGCGGGGAAGATGAAGCACTGGCCCTGTTCGGTGCGGAAGACTTTCTTCAGATTTTCCAGCAGCGGCGTGACCAGCTTGGGGAAATTGGGCGAACGATGGTCCTCGGAGGGCACATGCATCGCGCTGAGGACGGAGTCCGGGATATTGGTGGGACCGGGGATATAGAGGTGATTGCGGCCGGGCATCGGTATTACCTTGATGATTGGAATGGAAAATGATGATGGCGTCTTGCCCGCGTGATGCGGGTAGAACGGGTGAAAACAGACCAGCAATCATGCCATAGCGGCTGATCCGGCTTCAAGGAACCGCCGTTCTCATTATTGAGTGGGCGTGGGGTCCAACCGGCATGCGTCCCTACACGAGTTCCTTCCCGGGAGGGATAGGATTCCAGTGCCTAGCGCAAAACGGGGATTCGGTGGCTCCTACCCTCACCCCTAACCCCTCTCCCTTCTGGAGAGGGGAATAAAATCAATGGATTGCGGTTGTCTGGTTGACCCTACCCAACGGCGGCCCCCAGGGTTTGGGGCGTTTCAATGACCCCAGGCCATTTCCTTGTAGATCCAGCCCAGGGGCTTGTGGGTGTCGTAGTTGGCCAGTTTGAGCCATCCGTTCTGCTCCTGAAGGACCTGCACAAGCATTCCCCGATCCAGCGTGGAGACGGAGGGGTTTTTCATGCTCGGACCCGAGCGGACATTGACCCGGCCGGTGGTAATGACGATGGTGCGAATGTTCTGCACCTTGTCCTTCAAGACCCATCCGGTATCGCCTTCCCAATCCCTGATTTTCACCCACTTCCCCTGGGTTTTTTCGATCTTGACGGGATGGCCCTCGTTGACGGTGAAGAGCACGGCCTGCTTTTCGCTCGGGCCGGAGCGAATGCTGACACTATCCTTGCCGATGCTTTTGTAGGGTGACACGGAAGGTTCAGCCATGGCGCAGGCGGCCATGAGATATAAGCAGAGTAGCGCTATGAATTTCGTCATATCCAATTCTCCAGTTTCCCGATTCGGACAAGCCGCGGCGCTTTGAATTCAGCCATGCTCATTTTGAGTTGGTGTGTCCCCTTGTATCTGCCGGAATAAGGCCGCTAAAGCGCAGCGAAAGTGGTCGTTTCCGCCGGCACACCGCCCGACAAAGGACGTCTTGCCGGGATTTAGGCTTTCGCTGGAAATGCTCGCCGCCGGGGCTATCGGCCAAAATGAGAAGGACTGCCTTCAATTCGGGTTGCGTGTAATAGCATGGGCGGTGCGCCGGGCGGGGAAATCATACTCCCATCGGCGCGGCTCGCCGATGGCATCAGTGTGAAATGAACTGTCAGGAGAAGGGGGTGGTTTGCCCAGCCGGCATCGCAGGGCTTTGGCCCGCTGGCGGGCGGATAGTTCACGACGGTTCGACGCGGCCTCTATTGCCGTGCCTTGCCGGCCTCTCTATCCTTCCATTGCCATTCCCGATGGGAATCGGCGCCCCGGGTGACTTCAATCGTAGTTGCAACGCCCAGAAATTTCACGAACCGGACAAGCTTAGCCGTCATGCCACAGGCCATTTTTCTTGAATTCACCGTTCTTGCCGCGTGCTTGGGGCTGGCGGGCTATTACCTGACGGTGTATGGCGATGTCATCGCGGAAAAGACCGGGCTGGGCGGCACCTGGGTCGGGTTGGCGATGATGGCGACGGTGACCTCGCTACCGGAACTGGTGACCGGCCTCAGCGCCGTGCGGCTGGTCGATTCGCCCAATATCGCGCTGGGTGATGCGCTGGGGAGTTGCGTATTCAATCTGGTCCTGATCGTTCTGCTCGACTTCCTCCACCGCGGCGCCTCGGTCTACACCCGCCTGAGTCAGGGCCACATTCTGTCCGCCGGTTTCAGTGTGATGCTGCTGGGGTTGGTGGCCTTCAGCATCCTGGTGGAGCATCAGGGGCTCTCGCCGCGCCTGGGTCATGTCGGCCTCTCGACGCCCCTGATCATTCTGTTTTATGGCGTGGCCGTCTATACGGTCTTTCAATATGAACGCTCGTCCCTGAAGGAACATACCGGGGAACTGGCGGAACGCTATCCGCACATCACCCTGATCAAGGCCAGCCTGCGGTATGTCCTCGCGGCCCTGGTGGTCGTGGCGGTCGGGCTGCGCTTGCCCATGACCGCCGAGCACATGGCGGTCGCGATGGGCTGGGACCGGACTTTTGTAGGCACCTTGTTCGTCGCCATGGCCACCTCGTTGCCGGAACTGGCGGTTACTATTTCCGCCCTGCGCATCGGCGCGCTGGACATGGCCATCAGCGACCTGTTCGGCAGCAACCTGTTCGATCTCATGATCGTGGCTTTCGACGATCTGGCCTATACCCGGGGTCCTTTGCTGGCGGCGGTTTCGCCGATGCATCTGATTTCGGCACAGTCGGCCATCATGATGACCGGCATCGCGATCGTGGGCTTGCTCTATCGGCCCAAGAGCCGGGTATTGAAGACGGTGGGCTGGGCCAGTCTGCTGATCTTGAGCGTCTACATTCTGAATATCACGGCGCTGTTCCTGATCCAGGATGGGCGGTCCTGAAGTCGGCATAACCCGGGGCTTGTCGAACCCGCGGCATACCCATTACACTATTCCATATTTCCAAACTTAATTGATTATGGAAGAGAAAGCCGTCATCAAGGCGCTGGCCGCCCTGGCCAACACCCATCGTCTCCGCGTCTTTCGCGCGCTGGTGGTTGGCGGTCCGGGCGGTTTGACGCCCGGCGTCCTGGCTGAACACCTGGACATTGCCGCCGCCACCCTGTCGTTCCACCTCAAGGAACTGATGAACGCCGGCCTGGTGACCCAGGAGCGCAGCGGTCGCAACCTGATTTACCGCGCCCATTACGACGCCATGAACGGGTTGCTGGGGTATCTGACGGCGAATTGCTGTCAGGGCGAGACCTGTCTGGAAGAAACCGATCTGCATTGCGAGTGTTGAGGAGAGCGGCATGAAACGATTCCACCTGCATCTGGCGGTCGCCGACCTGCCGGCCAACATCGATTTCTATACCCGGCTGTTGGGCTGCCCGCCCGCGCGGGTGGAGGCGGACTACGCCAAATGGATGCTGGACGATCCGCCCGTCAATCTGGCCCTGTCCTTGCGTGGCGCCAAGCCAGGGCTGGATCATCTCGGCATCCAGGTCGACACCGACGCCGAATTGGAGACGATCCAGCAACGCCTGGACGAGGCCCGGTTGCCGACTCAGCCGCAAGAAAAAGCCGCCTGTTGCTACGCCGAATCCGACAAATACTGGACCCTCGATCCGCAGGGCATCCCCTGGGAGCATTTCCACACCCTCTCGACCATCCCGGTGTTTGGCGAGGACACCGCCATTCCGGTTGCCGAGCAACCAGCCGAATCCAAGGCGCCCTGTTGTTCCCCTACAAATTGAGTCATCTGGTCATGAATCAAAAAACCTACAAGGTCCTGGTGCTCTGCACCGGCAACTCCTGCCGCAGCGTCATGGGCGAAGCCCTGGTCAATCATCTGGGCGCCGGCCGCTTCCAGGCCTGGAGCGCGGGCAGCAATCCGATCGGCCGGATCAACGCCGGCGCGCTCGCCACGCTGGCGCGTCATGGTCTGCCGACCGAGGGTTATGTCAGCAAATCCTGGGAGGCGCTGGAAGGCATTGACTTCGACATCCTCCTGGCCGTCTGCGACTCCGCCGCCGGTGAAACCTGCCCGGTCTATCTGAGTTCCGCCGCGCGCGCCAACTGGGGCGTCGTCGATCCCGGTCACCACACCGGCACGCCCGAGGAAATTCCCGCCTTCGAAGCCGCCTTCGCGACGCTCAAGCATCGCGTCCAGCGCCTGGTGGAACTTCCCATGGATAGCTTGAGCCGCGAGGAATTGTGCGTGGAACTCGACCGTATCGGCCAGGAAATGGGATGAGCCCGGTTCCGACCGGCGTGTTTCGACAGCTTGTTTTTCAGGGGAGCATCATCATGAGCAAAATTCAGGTCTTTGACCCGGCCCTGTGTTGCAGCACCGGCGTCTGCGGAGTCGATGTCGATCAGGCCTTGGTCAGCTTTGCGGCCGATGTGGATTGGGCCCGGCAGCAGGGTGCGACCATTCAGCGCTTCAATCTGTCCCAGGAACCCATGGCCTTTGCCGTCAACGCGAAGGTCAAGGCGTTTCTCCAGCAGTCGGGTGAGGCGGCGCTGCCGCTGATCCTGGTGGATGGCGAAGTGGCCCTGACAGGGCGCTATCCGGGTCGCGAGGAACTGGCTCGCTGGGCGGGTATCGAATCGGCGGCCGCGAGCGATCCGGTTGCCCCGTGCTGCGGCTCGGGCCGGTCCCGCGGCTGACAGCCATGAAATTCCTGTGCCAGCCCCCGCGGTTTCTGTTCTTCACCGGGAAGGGCGGCGTTGGTAAAACCTCGATCGCCAGCGCCACGGCGATTCACCTGGCCAGGGCAGGGTGGCGCGTGTTGTTGGTCAGCACCGACCCCGCCTCCAACATCGGACAGGTTTTCGAGGTGGCGATCGGCAATCGCATCACGGCCATTACGGCAGTCACCGGTCTGTCCGCGCTGGAGATCGACCCACCGGCCGCCGCGCAGGCTTACCGGGACCGGATTGTGGGGCCGGTGCGGGGTCTGTTGCCGGACGCCATCGTGGCGGGCATCGAGGAGCAGTTATCCGGGGCCTGCACCACCGAAATCGCCGCCTTCGATGAATTTACCGAGTTGCTGGGCGATTCGCCGCTCACCGCGGGTTTTGATCACATCGTCTTCGATACCGCACCCACCGGGCATACGCTCAGGCTGCTTAGCCTGCCCGGCGCCTGGAACAGCTACCTGGAGGCCGGGAAAGGCGATGCGTCCTGCCTGGGGCCACTGGCGGGACTGGACAAGCAGCGAGAGCAATATCGGGCGGCGGTCGAGGCCCTGTCCGATCCCGGCCGCACCCGATTGATTCTGGTGTCGCGGCCGCAGAACTCGACGCTGGCCGAGGTGGTCAGGACCCATGATGAATTGGCAGCCATCGGCCTGAAGGACCAGTATCTGGTCATCAATGGCGTGATGCCCGCCGCCGAGGGCGAACACGATGCCCTGGCTCGGGCCATCCACTTGCGCGAGCAGCAAGCGCTCTCGGCCATCCCGCCGTCATTGACCCGCCTCCCGTGTGATCGGGTGCCTTTGCAGGCCCGTAATCTGGTGGGACTGGCGGCACTGGGCAGCCTGTTCGATGCAACCGCCGTGGATGTGGGCGAGGTCCCGCCGCCCGCCCCCAGAGTGATCATGCCGGGTCTGGCCACCCTGGTGGATGACCTGGCGGCGGCCGGGCAGTGCTTACTGCTGTTCATGGGCAAGGGCGGCGTGGGCAAGACCACACTGGCGGCCGCCGTCGCGGCGGCCCTGGCCGAGCGCGGGTTTCCGGTGCATCTCAGCACGTCCGATCCCGCGGCGCATCTGGATGCGACGCTGTGCGGGCAATGGGGCTCTCTGGAAGTCAGTCGCATCGATCCCGTGGTGGAAACCGAGCGCTATCGCCAGCAGGTGCTGGCGGCCAGGGGCGGCAAGCTGGACGCCGCCGGGCGGGCGTTGCTGGAGGAAGACCTGCGATCCCCTTGCACGGAAGAGATCGCGGTCTTCCAGGCCTTCTCCCGCATCATTCGCGAAGCGGGTGACAAGTTTGTGGTCATGGACACCGCGCCTACCGGTCACACGCTGTTGCTCCTGGATGCGACGGGGGCCTACCACCGCGAGGTGACCCGGCAAAACGAGGATGCCGGCGCCCATGCCGTGACCCCCATGATGCAGTTGCGGGACCCGGAACGCACCAAGGTATTTTTGGTGACCCTCGCCGAAACCACGCCCGTACTGGAAGCCGCCAATCTGCAGCGCGATCTTCGCCGCGCCGGTATCGAACCCTGGGCCTGGATCATCAATCAGAGCGTCGCGGCCACCGCCACCCGATCCCCTTTGTTGACCCTACGCGCGCACAACGAGAGGCGAGAGATCGAGAGCGTGTCGCGCCGCCATGCCCGCCGCTATGCCGTGGCGCCGCTGCTGGAGCAGGAACCGATCGGTGTGGAGCGACTGCTGGGCCTCATCCGTCAACCCCTTTTTCAGCCGTAAACCCTGGAGAACCCTCAAGATGACCCAGACGTTCAATGTGCTTTTTCTCTGTACCGGCAATTCGGCTCGCAGCATCATGGCCGAAGCCTTGCTCAATCATCTGGGGCAGGGCCGGTTCAAGTCCTATAGCGCCGGCAGCCTGCCCACCGGCAAGGTGCATCCGCTGGCCTTGGCCACACTGGAGCGCATGGATATTCCCGTGAACGAACCGCGCAGCAAGAGCTGGAATGAATTCGCCGGACCCGACGCGCCTCACATGGATTTTGTCATCACCGTCTGCGATAACGCCGCCAACGAAACCTGTCCGGCCTGGCCCGGCCAGCCCATCACCGCCCATTGGGGTGTTTTCGATCCGGCCGCGATCAAGGGCGATGAGGCCTTGCTGGCATTCAAACGGGCATTTGTGATCCTGGAACGCCGCATCGGCCTGTTTACCGCGCTGAACATGGACAGTCTGGAGCGGCTCAGGCTGCAAGCTCAGGTCCGCGAGATCGGGCAAGTGGAATAAACCCAGGACCTCACGATGAGCCAGATGCCAGCCCATCCATCCGCCCGCCATTTTCGCCCCGGAGCACCGCCATGAACGCCCCTGCCACCCCTGCCACGACACCCGTAAAACCGGGCGGCGACCAGCCCAAACGCCTGGATTTTGTCTCCCGCTTTCTGACCGTGTGGATCTTCATCGCCATGGCCGTGGGGGTCGGTCTCGGCTACTACCTCCCGGAATCCACTCACTGGCTGACCCGCTTCCAGGTGGGGACGACCTCGATCCCCATCGCCGTGGGCCTGATCCTCATGATGTACCCGCCGCTGGCCAAGGTGCGCTACGAGGAAATGCCCCGTGTGTTCCGCAATGTCAAAGTCCTCGGACTCTCGCTGGTCCAGAATTGGGTGATCGGACCCTTGCTCATGTTCGCCCTGGCCATTCTGTTCCTGCGCGACTATCCCGAATACATGGTCGGCCTGATCATCATCGGCCTGGCCCGCTGCATCGCCATGGTGCTGGTCTGGAACGATCTGGCCGATGGCGATACCGAATATTGCGCCGGGCTGGTGGCGTTCAACTCGATTTTCCAGATGCTGTTCTTCTCGGTCTACGCCTATGCGTTCGTGACGGTGTTGCCCGACTGGCTGGGCATCGCCTCCGGTCTGGAAGTGCGTATCACCCTATGGGAGGTCGCGCAAAGCGTCCTGATCTACCTCGGCATTCCCTTTTTCGGCGGCATGCTCACACGCTTCTGGCTGGTGAGGCGCAAGGGCCGGCAGTGGTACGAGGAACGCTTCATCCCCCGGATCAGCCCGTTGACTCTGGTCGCCCTGCTGTTCACCATCTTGGTGATGTTCTCGCTCAAGGGCGAATACATCGTCCGGCTGCCACTGGATGTCCTGCGTATCGCCGTGCCGCTGGTGATTTATTTTCTGATCATGTTCCTGGTCAGCTTCTATCTGTCGGCCCGGGTGGGCGCGGGGTATCGCGTCGGCGCCACCCTGTCGTTCACCGCCGCCAGCAACAACTTCGAGCTGGCCATCGCCGTGGCCGTGGCGGTGTTCGGGCTGCAATCGGGACAAGCCTTCGCCGCCGTGATCGGCCCGCTGGTCGAGGTTCCGGTGCTGATTGGTCTGGTCGGCGTGGCGCTCTGGTTCCGGCGTCGCTACTACACGCCGCCGGCGGCGGGTGGCTGATGGCAGCGGGCTTGCCCCGGAGGGAGGCGCTTCGGCCATAATAGTCATGGTTTTCCAGCGGATCATCCATGACTCAACTTATTGCCATCGCGCTCGGCGGTTCCGTGGGAGCCGTGGCGCGCTTCCTGATCGCGAACGGCATCTACGCCTGGCTAGGGCGCGGGTTTCCGCACGGCACCCTGTTCGTGAATGTCTCCGGCTCCTTCCTGATGGGGTTCCTGACCGAATTGCTATTGCAACGCTTCGCCGTGGCGGTGGAATACCGCGCGGCCGTGCTGGTGGGGTTTCTCGGAGCCTACACCACGTTCTCCACCTTTGCTCTGGAGAGCTTCGCCCTGATCGAGGAGGGCAGTTTCCTGAAGGCGTTCCTCAATATTCTGCTGAGCACCTTGCTGTGCATTCTGGCGGTGTGGATCGGCATGCTCTGGGGGCGCACCCTCTTTGCCGGTGAATCGCTGCCCTGGACTTCTCAGGGGCAGGCCTACTCCGTGCTGATCCTGGGCTGGATCGCAATCTTCATGGCCACGTTCTGCCTGACGCTCACGTTTCACTTTTTCGAATGGCCCCTGCAGGTGCACCGGCTTTCGCTGATCGTCCTCTTGAGCCTGGCCACCCTGACCGCCACGCTCTGGATGGCCTTCAACCTGACCGACATTCCGCTGGAGTTGGGCGGACTGTTTTCGGTCTTCATCCTCAATGGACTCTGCGCCGCGCCAGTGATCTGGCTGGCCTCACACTTAGGGAGCTGGTTATGGCATCTGTACCCATTACGGTAGTGCGTGTTTACCTGCGGGAAGGTGAGCACAAACTCAGCAAGTTGACGGACTTTCTCCATGCGCAAAAGGTCAGTGGCATGACCGTGCTGCGGGGGATCGCGGGGTTTGGTCCCGACGGCCGCCCGCACACGGCCTCGCTGCTGGATTTGTCCCTTGATTTGCCGCTGGTGGTCGAGTTTTACGACACGCCCGAGCGGGTCGACGGTCTACTGACGGATTTGCTGGCGGTGATGGATTTGCCGCATATCGTCAGTTGGCCGGCTTTACGGCATTGCCGCGACGCCGATACGGCATCCTGAAGTCCACGGGGCCGCCAGGATCATGGCTCCCCCCGCTCCAGCAGTTGCAGCGCCTCCTCGAAGCGTAAATGCCCTATGGCCTGCGCCAGTGCTTTGCAGGTCGGGGCGTCGAGGACGCCGGCCAAGGCGGCTTCCAGGGACGTATGCAGATTGATGGCGGCGAGGTCATGATGCCTGAGGGCTGATTGCAAGGCTTCCAGTTGCGCCGGGTCCAACGGCGGCGCGGGACTGGCGGCATCCGCGGCTGGGGCTTCGTTCAGCCAGGGCGCGCTGGCTTCGATAAGAGCCCCCAGTTCGGCGCTCAATGGCTCGATGAGGGCGTCGAGGTTTGGCGCGTCTTCGCGTAGCGCGGTTTCCAGGGTACTGGCCGTCCGCATCAGATCCATCATGCCAAGATTACCGGCGCTACCCTTCAAGGTATGCACCCGCCGGATGGCCGTCTCCCGGTCGTTCCGGGCCAGATCAACCCCGAGTTGTTGGGGCAGTGCCTCGAATTCCTCGACAAACAGCCCCAGCAGCCGGAGGAAATAGGCGCGATCCTGGCCGAGCAGACGGGCGACGCGGACGTTGTCGATACCGGCGATGGCCGGGAAATCGCCGTGGTCGGCTGGATCGCCCGGGGCGGCGGTCTGTTCCCGCGGGGGCGGCGTGGCGGCGGCTGTTTCCGGTAACGCCTTCGCCAAGCGTTCGGGCAGATACAGGCGCAGTTTGGCGACCATGTCTTCGATATCCAGCGGCTTGGCGAGAAAGTCATTCATCCCGGCGGCCAGGGTGGCGTCGCGTTCCTCGGACAACACGCCGGCGGTGAGGGCGATGATCGGGAGGGTGGTTAGCGCGGCGTTGGCCCGGATCGCCCGGGCGGCGGTCAGACCGTCCATCACCGGCATCTGGATATCCATCAGCACGACATCGAAACCCCGCGGATGGGCGGCCAGGGTCTGGACTGCCTGCTGGCCGTCGGCCGCCAGCTCGACGCTGGCGCCTTCCAGTTTCAGGGCGCGTTCGAGCATGAAGAGATTGACGCGGTTATCGTCCACCCCCAGTACACGAAGGCCCGACAGGCGTGGTCCCTGGGGCTGCCTGGCGACGGCGGGTTTGGATGGCATTACGGCTGTCACGGTCCCTTCCATCGCCGCGCGACCGAACGGGAGTTCAAACCAGAAGGTGCTGCCCACGTTCGGTGTGCTGGTTGCGCCAATCTCACCTCCCATCAGATCCACCAGGCGCTTGCTGATGGCCAGTCCCAGGCCGGTGCCGCCAAACCGACGGGTGGTGCTGGCATCGGCCTGGGTAAAGGCCTGAAATAATTGGGCCAGCGCCTCGGGGGCGATGCCAATGCCAGTGTCTTGTACCTCGAAGCGCAGCCGGACCGACGTTGCCGTTTCCAGCCGCCGGATGACGCGAATCTCCACCCGGCCCCGCTCGGTAAACTTGATGGCATTACTGGCGAGATTAAGCAGCACCTGCTTCACCCGCAAGGGATCGCCAACGAGTCGCCCTTCCGCGGCCGCCAGCTTCGGTACTGAAAGCGCCAGATGTTTCTCGAAGGCGCTCACCGCCAGCAGACTGGTCAGGGATTCCAGCACGGCGGTCAGATTGAAGGGGTACTGGTCGACTTTGAGTTGCCCCGCCTCGATCTTCGAGAAATCCAGAATGTCATTGATGATATGCAGCAGCCCGGTTCCCGCGTCGCTGATCTTGTGGAGGAGATCCCGCTGATCGGGCGTCAGCGCGTCACGCTCCAGGATCTGAGTCAGGCCCAGTATCGCGTTCATGGGCGTGCGAATCTCATGGCTCATGTTGGCCAGGAACTCGCTTTTGGCCTGGCTGGCCTGGGCCAACTGGGCGGTGCGTTCGGCCACTTTCCGTTCCAGGCTGGCATTGAGATCGAGGACCGCCTGCTCGGCGCGCTTACGCTCGGTGATGTCCAGCAGGGCGCCCGCCAGCCGCAGGGGCTGACCATCGGCCGTCGATTCGACGACCCGTCCCCGGTTGAGCAGCCAGATCCAGTCGCCATTCCGATGGCGCATGCGGATCTCGCATTCGTAGTGATCAAGCTCTTGGCGGATGCATCGATCCAGACAGGTATTGCACCGGAGCAGATCGTCGGGATCGATGAACGGGAACCAGGTCTCGCGGCGTACTGGCGCGAGTTCCGCCAGGGTATAGCCCAGCAGCCCGGCCCAGCGCTCGTTGAAGGTTTCCTCTCCGGTCTGAAGGTTCATTTCAAAGGTACCGGCGTCGGTGGCCCAGATCACCTCGGCAAGCCGTTGCCGTTGACGGTGGGCGCGCTGTTCGCTTTCCTGGAGCGCCAGTTCCGCCTGCTTGCGTTCCGTGATGTCGGTGTGGGTGCCGATCGCGCGCAGTGGACGGCCGGCGGTGTCGTACTCGACCACCCGGCCGCGGCTCAAGATCCACCGGTAACCGCCGTCCTGGGTCCGCAGCCGGAATTCCATTTCATAATGGCCGGGTTCTGTCAGGCGCTCTTGAGCGGTGGTGACCACGGCGTCACGTTCGTCGGGATGCAGCAGTTCCGCCCAGGTGTTGACGTGGTTGGACCATTCGTCTGGAGTGTAACCCAGCATGCGGAAATAGGCCGGGCTGTAGTAGACCTCGTTGGTGATGAGGTTCCAATCCCACAGCCCGTCGCTGGTAGCCTCCATGGCATAACGCAGACGTTCCTCCAGTCGGGCCAGATCCGCGGTCCGGGCGGCCAGCTCGGCGGTGCGCTCCTGGACCCGCGACTCCAGTTGGTTGTTGAACTCCCGCAGTTCCTTTTCCGCCGCCCGGCGGTCCGTCAGATCCAGTCCAAACACGTAGCCGCGTTCACCCAGCGGCTGATAGCCCCACTGGATATGCTTGCAGGAGCCATCCTTGCAGGTAACCCGTGTTTCGACGGGTTTTATGGCTGTATGCGTGGCGAAGGCCTGCCTTGCACGGTTCTGCCATTCCGCTTCTATCTCTCGCCGGTACTCCGCGTCGGGATAGGCCAGCCCTCTCCAATGGGTCATGCTGGGCAACTCGTCCAGGGTGTAGCCAAACAGGCGGACAAAGGAGGGATTGACATATTCCGCCCGTTCACGATCGGCGCTCAGAATGACGATGGCCAGCGGGGAGGTGTCCGCCAATGACTTGAACCGCGCCTCGCTCTCGCTCAAGGCCAGTTGCGACTGCTTTTGCGCGCTGAGGTCGATGCCGGTGCCCACCAGGAAAGTGGCGCCATCGACCTGCATCCGCTGGCCGGTCAACAGATACCATTTCAACTCCGGCCCACCCCCGACAGCAATTCTCATTATGGCGTCCAGCCGTTAAAGTAGCGGACCAGACCAGACCGGAACCCCACTGATGAGCGCACCTTTTGGCCCCTACGCCCTGACCTTGGACGGCATCACACGGCAGATGC
>Ga0172367_10005953_pt1 | contig 14548 bp, 14 predicted proteins | sample Lak10m_FD_114542 | JGI IMG/M metagenome (GOLD analysis project Ga0172367, IMG submission 114542) | Freshwater microbial communities from Kabuno Bay, South-Kivu, Congo - kab_022012_10m | ecosystem: Environmental > Aquatic > Freshwater > Lake | place: Democratic Republic of the Congo: South-Kivu... | reverse complement strand
TTGGAAGAAGAAACGCTGGAAGAAGAGGTTTTTGAATCGGAATAAAATGTAATTTTGAGTATTGAAGTTTTGATCCAACTTTAATTTTAGGTAGCAGGCTCACCCGAAAGGGTGGGCTTTTTTATCCAACACAAAAACATCAATCGTTCCCTATTCGTTCCCCTTAAAATTAAAAACCGCTTAACTATCAGTTAGTTAAGCGGTTTTTCAGTTGTCCTGTTAGGTCTCGAACCTAAACTCTTCTGATCCAGAATCAGACGTGTTGCCAATTACACCACAGGACAATTTTTACTTTTATTTTCGATTTCGATTCACAATCTATTGTCGAAAAATTGTTGACCCACTAGGGCTCGAACCTAGACTCTACTGAACCAAAATCAGTTGTGTTGCCAATTACACCATGGGTCAATCCTTCGTTGCCTTTTCTTTAAAGACGGTGCAAAAATATAAAAATTATTTTCTCGGCATATATTTTCAAAGCAATTTTTCGCTGCCCCAAAAGATATCTTCAGAATTGGCTAATAATCAGCAATCGACCAGTGTTTTCAGTTAATTTACCCCTGATTTATTGAAATTTTTTCCTTTTACGTTTCCCGCACTGGTATGTTTCTACCGATTAAATGTTCGCAAAATAAGTGATTGATTATGCAGGTAATTACAGGATGGATATGAAAATTAAAACCCGAATCTTTGTATGAAAATCAAATTTATCGGGTTGATCTAAGGTTTTCAATTCTATTTTGAAACAAAAAAAGAGCAAGAGAGTAAAGTCATTCTCAAAAGATAATAACTATGAAAGAGTTTTTTCAGGAAAATAAAAAAATTGCCCGGACAATTAATGAAGTAGCCGGGTTGGCAAATTACCTTTGGCAAAAAGGTTGGGCGGAACGAAACGCCGGAAATATCTCGGTGAATTTATCAGAAATGATGGGCAATGCCGATTTTGAACTGGAGCATTATCCGATGTTTCAACTCGAACGGAGTTACGACCATTTGGCCGATTTGTATTTTTTTGTGACCGGCACCGGCAAACGAATGCGTGATTTGGCCATCAATCCAATGAAAAATGCCTGTATTATCAAGATGAATAAAAAAGGAAATGCCTATCACATCATCTCGATGAAAAAGCGTAACCTTTATAATTTCAGGCCTACTTCTGAATTACCTACACATTTGGCCGTGCACAATTTGTTGGTCGAAACTGGGTCGAAAAACAAGGCGGTGGTTCATACTCATCCCAACGAACTGGTGGCAATGACACAAATTCCAAAATTTCAAACTGCCGAAATGCTCAATAAAACGCTGTGGGGAATGCATCCCGAGGCTTTCGTATTTGTTCCCCGGGGTGTTTTTATGGTTCCGTACATTTTGCCCGGAAGCCATAAAATTGCCGATGCTACCATCGAAGGATTTAAACAAGGCCACGAAGTAGTGATTTGGGAGAAACATGGCGCTTTTGCAATCGGGGAAACTGTTTCGGATGCTTTTGATATGATTGATATTTTGTCGAAGTCGGCACAAATCTGGTTTATGGCCATGCAAACCGGGAATGAACCCGAAGGATTAAATGACCAACAACTGATGGAATTAAAGGAAGCATTTCTAAAGAAATAACACTGAGCTGAATATAAAATTAACAGGCTGAAAGATGAAGCAAAATCTTTCGGCCTTTATTTTTTTGCTCCGGAATAAAGTTTTTTTAGCAGCTTTTTCCCTCTCGATGCAATTCCGGCAGATCCGTGGTATTCTATTTCGTGCTCAATCATTTCGATCAACTCGCCCGTAAAATCAGGTTCTTTTTGTGCAATATTGAAAAGTATCTGCATGGCATGAACACGAATCGCCACAGGTTCGGCTGCATTTGTAAATACTTCGATACAATAATTAAGCAGTGGAGCCATATTTTCCTCCTGAATATCGTACAAACCGATCAATTTAAGTAAATGCCTTTTTTTTCCTGAATTTTGAGTCTGAAATACAAAAGTTGTCATTGCAAGAATATATGGAGCGACCAAATCGGGGTGACGTTCCTGGATTTTATCTACCATCCAGGCTGCCCGCCAATTTTCGGGCTGACTATCGTCAAACACTTTCTCCATAATAATATCCAGACATTCAGGATAGTCGGCAATGTAGCGAACCATCAGAGCCAGATTTTCCCACGATTGGAGCAAAGTTCGAACATCGTTTTCGTTCAGCATGTTGAAAACAGAATTGTTTGTAATCTTGAAATAAAGATAAATTTTTCCTTCTTTACCAAACCATTGTTTTATAAAAATCAAAACTGATGATTGATGTTTGTTGTGCTATAATTTTTAGAGACAACCTGGTTCTTGCCGTTCAGCACGGCACAAATAGCCATCATCCAATGAAATGGGAGTTCCCGGGTGGCAAAATCCAGCACGGCGAAACAGCCCGTGATTGTATTGTCCGCGAGATTAGGGAAGAACTGATCGTGGAAGTTGTGGTTCTGTCTGAAATTTCTTCAGTAGAGTTTGATTACGGGGCAAAACAAGTAAAACTGATTCCGTTCGTTTGCAGAATAATTTCAGGTTCGGTAATACTTACAGAACATGCAAACCTGCAATGGTTTGATCCTGATCACTGGAAGGATATAGACTGGCTTGAGGCCGACCGCAAATTGATCAGCTGTAATTTTGATACGATAAAATCTTTCCTGAAATAAGATTCGGATTACTTTACCAGGTTAGGGAAAATAAGTGCAAAAGCAACAAAAACGGCAGTCCAGCTAATGATGGAAATAACCATGTAGGGCATGGCAAATTTATGCTTCGAATAATATTTATTGAGCAGGAATGCCCCAATTGGTATGCTCAAAACGACAGGCGATAAAACCACAATTCCGATCAATCCGAACTTGGCTCTGAAACGGGCAATAAATCTGTTTCTTTTGGAGAAAACACGCTCGCCGGTAACATTTTTTCGCCACATCATCAGTTGACGGTATTTAAGGCGAACCGAAAGCGGGGCATGTTTCCGAATAAAAGTTTTTACATGGTGAAATTGTTTGATGGCAAATCCGCTGAAATGGTAGAAAAAGAAAAAACCCGCGATTCCGCCAAGCGTAACTGCAATAAGAGTTTGTTCAAAATTTAACCCGATGAGCAAGGCATAGGGAAAAGTTAAAACATATTTTACAGTAGCCAACAAAAAAACCTGAATGATTTTAAATACTCCGATCATATCTTCTCCGCCAGTAAATTTCCAGAATAGAACGCCAAAGTTCGGTAATTTGTTGTAATAAAATGCAGATAAGTGGCTGAAATTTAATGTTATTAAGAAATATTAAAGTTTAACTTTCGGCAACTTTACGTTCAGAAACTCTGCAATCCTTGATCTGATTGGATTTCGAAACATTTATTAGCTTAATTCCCCAAAGATCAGTCCGCCAACAATTAATGCCGAAAGGAGCAAATAAGTATATGGGTTGGCAAAATTCAGGGTCCAACCCATCATTCGTGAGCGTTTGGGAACTACAATTCGGCGGTCTTTTGCATTAAAATAGAAAATTCCCCATTTGTAATTCGTCGGATCATCAATCATCCGATCATTTTCATATTGGTCAAAATTGAATCTCATAACAGCAGGTTTTACTAAATGCCCGGAATATTTATTCCTTTAATTTTTCGGTATAAATCGAGTGCATATAAATCAGTCATTCCTGAAACAAAATCAACAACAGCCTGTACTTTTTGGTAAGTTGAATCGTGCGCCCCCCCGTATTGCTCCGGAATAAGTTGCAGCAATTTTTTTGAAAAACCTTCCTCTGGTGTCAATATTGCTTCAGTAAAAGTTTCCAGTAAAGTTCCGATAATCTGATAGCCTGATATTTCAATTTCAACCACCGAGCGATCGTTGTAAATGTTTTTTACGCTCACTTCCTTTATTTTTTTCATGGCTGCCAGCGACGTTGGTTGAATTTGGTCAATCAATGCCTTTTGGAAACTTCCGGTGAAAATTTCGTTTTGTTTATTGATGAACACTTCAACACACTGTTTGACCAGGTTTCCGATGACACTTGCCCGCAAATAGGCAATCTGCTCGTTGGGATCGGAAACAAGACGAAGTGTTTCATTCATTCTGACCATCTGCTTTTGATTCTGCTGGTCAAAAAAGTTCATGAGTAAATCGCGTGTTTCGGCAAATGAGTGGATGCGAAGTTTATGCGCATCCTCCAAATCCATCAGCTGATAACAAATGTCATCTGCTGCTTCGACCAGAAAAACCAGTGGATGTCTGATAAATTTTGCAGGTTCGGCAGATATTTGGCATAGTCCAAGTTCGGTAGCTATGCGTGTAAAAATTTCCTTCTCCGACTGAAAAAAACCAAATTTTGGCTTTTCAGTCAGCAACGATTCGTAGGGATATTTGACGATGGAAGCCAGAGTAGTGTAGGTCAGGGCGAAACCGCCATCGCGCCGCCCGTTAAATTGGTGGCTTAAAAGCCGGAAGGCATTAGCATTGCCATCAAACTGGGTGAAATCTCTCCATTGTCCTTCCGAAAGTTCACTTTGTAAACGAGGGTTCGTGCTTTTCCTGAAAAACTGGGCAATAGCATCTTCGCCCGAGTGCCCAAATGGTGGATTTCCCATGTCGTGAGCCAGGCAGGCCGCCGACACAACCGAGCCAATCTCCTGAAAAAGAGGATTATCTGTTTCGATCCCTGCTTCCACGGCTTTTTCTACAAACAAACTTCCCAGCGAACGCCCAACACTTGCAACTTCCAGACTATGAGTTAGCCGGTTGTGAACGAAAACACTTCCGGGTAGTGGAAAAACCTGGGTTTTGTTTTGCATTCTCCTGAAAGGCGACGAAAAAATGATTCGGTCGTAATCGCGCTGAAACTGAGTGCGGCTGTGTTTAATGTCTGTTGTGTATTCTTCCTGCCCAAGGCGTGTAGTCGATAATATTTGGCTCCAGTTCATTCCTGATTTTTTTGTAAAAATAAGTTCTTTTCCCGAATCAATTTAAAAAGTTTGAGTCCGGAAGTTTTTCATTTCCCGATCAGCTTTTCGGGCCTCCGGATAACATTGTTCGAGCAATAACCAGAATTTTTCGCCATGATTCTTTACCACCGTATGTGCCAGTTCGTGAAGCAGGACATAGTCAATCAGGTGTTCGGGTACACGCATCAAGTGCAGATTCAGGTTGATGTTGTTGGTCGAAGAGCAGCTTCCCCATCGGGTTGACGCATTTTTTATACTGACTTTTAGGTATTTAAAGCCATGCAGATCGGCCAGTTCTTTCAAGCGCTTGGGAAGATAAACTTTGGCTTCCCAGCGCATGACATCAATCAGGGTTTTCTTTATAAATTCCTGAATACGAGGTTGCTCATGGTCAATCTTTTCAGGAATAAATATCTGGACAATCCCGTTTCCGACCCTGTTATACACCTTTTCACTGTTTCCTTTGGTTATGGCTAGCTGATGAAACCTTGTTTTAAAACAGCTTTCAGGAGAAAATAAAGTTAAACCAGCACGTATTTTTGATTGTTGCTTAGCAATCCAATTAGTCTTCGACTCAACAAACCGGATAGCATCCTGAATTGGAACAGCAGGAGGCATGGTGACTGCAATCTCGCCGGTAGATTTAACACTGAGCCGAATTCTTCCGGATCGTTTACTAATTGTAAACGAAACTTGACCAATGTGTTCAATATTTATGTATTTTGTACTCATCAAACGAGTCAGACAATAATTTGCGAAAGTAATCAAACCAAAAAACTAATCTTATGGAACAGAACAAACGATTCGAAGTTTTTGGAACATTGACAAAAACCGAAACGGTTTTCACAATCGATCAGAAAATAATGCCCGGCACTTTAGTTTTTGAAGCGCTGAAACCATTCCCGGGATATTATTACGATACGCCCACCGGTTCTAAACCAGTTTACCTTTACCTTGCTCTCGAAGAACAATATACGTTGGAAGATATTTTGCGTGCATCGCAAAAAGTACAGTTGGATTTTAAAGCCCCCTTCGATGCGGGAAAAGGATTTCTTCAGATTTACGATACAAAATATGATGTACTCCGCATCAGACACCTGAAAGATTATGACCTGCTCGAAAAACTTCAGCGGTCTTTCTCCGAGAATGGCATTCATTTTCTGAAAAAGTCGAAGAAATATAAAGATGAAGTATCCAAAATCCGGATTATTAAATTCTTTAAACTGGAAGAAGTCGCAGAACAGATATACTTAGACAAACGTGAAAAGAATCACGCCTACTTTGAGATTCCGCGTTATATGAGTTGGGAGGAGTTTGAAAGCGTGAATAATAAAGTAAAATACAACTGGACAGAAAGCAAATTTGACGCTGCCAAGGCTGCATTTTATTATGACGGAGAATTACATGAGATCATCAGGATATATTCAGATAAGCTGGATTTGGAATATTTGAAAGCATTGAAGAAACTTTATGTCGAAAAAATAAAATAAAAAGTTTTGTTCTGATGAAATGCGACTTTTTCTGAAAATGTGAAAGTCGCATTTTTTGTGTTCCGAAACATGCAGATACAGCACAGTACAGGATTGCTAATGACTGACTAAATCGTATTTTTAAATCAGGAATTCAAATGAATTTTCAATAAACCTAAACGCCATCAAATGAAGAAATTAGTAATTGCAATTTGTCTTTTGTCTCTGTTCTTTCAAGGGGCAGTAGCTCAAAAGAAACTTTCGAACGAAACCGATCAGCAAAAAAATGAACGCATGGCCTGGTGGGTCAACGATCGCTTTGGTATGTTTATTCACTGGGGATTATATGCTCTCCCTGCCCGCCACGAATGGGTAAAAAATCAGGAACGAATTACCGATGAAAACTACCAGAAATACTTCGATAATTTTAATCCGGATTTGTACAACCCACGCGAATGGGCAAAAATGGCCAAGGCAGCCGGAATGAAATATGCGGTGATTACAACGAAACACCACGAAGGATTTTGCCTGTTCGATTCGAAATTTACCGATTACAAAGCCACAAAAACACAGTATGGCAAAGACCTTTTAAGAGAGTGGGTTGATGCTTTTCGTGCTGAAGGATTACAGATCGGGTTTTATTACAGCCTGATCGACTGGCATCATCCGGACTTTACGGTTGACCGCGTTCATCCTCAAAGAACTGATGATAAAGCAAAATTAGCGGAACTGAATAAAGGTCGGGATATGAATAAATATCGCGAATATCTTCACAACCAGGTTCGTGAGTTACTCACCAATTATGGCAAAGTGGACATGCTTTGGCTCGACTTTTCGTACCCCGGCGAAAACGGGAAAGATCATAAGGATTGGGATTCGGAAAAGCTGATTAAAATGGTTCGCCAGTTGCAACCGGCTATTTTAGTAAACGACCGCCTCGACTTAAAAGATTACGAAGACGCATGGGATTTTACCACTCCCGAACAATACAAGGTGGCCAAATGGCCCGAAGTGAATGGTAAAAAAGTGTATTGGGAAACCTGCCAGACTTTTAGCGGATCGTGGGGATATTACCGCGATGAACATACATGGAAAGATAACAAACAGTTGCTCGTACTGCTAATTGAATCGGTTAGCAAAGGAGGAAACCTCCTTCTTAATGTTGGCCCAACGGCCCGGGGAACAATTGACTATAGAGCACAAAAGGCTCTTGCCAACATGGGTGAGTGGATGCAATGCAACAACCGGTCGATTTATGGTTGCACAGCTGCTCCTGAAGAATTCAAAGTTCCTGAAAACAGTTTGCTTACCTACAATCCGAAAACAAATCGTTTATACATCCACCTGCTCGATTATCCAATGCAGAATTTTAACCTGCCTAATTACGCCGGAAAAGTAAAATATGCCCAGTTTCTGCACGATGCATCGGAAATCAAAATTACCGCTCGCTACGGTCACGGGATGAAAGAAGGTGAAAACCCGACCGATCTCAATCTAAGTCTGCCGGTAACCAAACCCAACGTTGAGATTCCTGTAATTGAGCTTTTTCTGAAATAATAAGAAAATAAACCATTGTTTGAGAGTCAGTTTGGATTTCGATCCGGGCTGACTTTCTTTTTTTGCAAACTTGCAGGTTTATTGTTTGTAAATAGTACAATAAGATTTAGTTTTGTGTACAGAACATTAACTAAACCTGCTATGCGAAAACTAATTTTCTTACTCTTTGCATTTTTCCTGATCCTGAATTCCAAAACGTCGGGTCAGTCGCTTCAAATCAACGAACACGAATATTTCGAAAAGCCCGGACTGAATGTGATGGTCTTTTACGATATTTATCCTGAAGGGCACCAGGGTGCTGTTGGAATCATCCAGAACGGAACGCGTGTGGCTACCAACGGCGATTTGCGACTGGAGCCAACTCCCGGACAATGGCAACCTATCCCAAAAGTGGGAAAACGCTCGGTTGACCGCGCTAAAAACGAAATCAGCGTAAAATGTACTTATCCCGATTCGAGCATCAACCGCAAGGGTTTTAACCCGGTCGAATACCCCGATTTGTATTTCACCTACCATGTTCGGGTAGTTGGCGAAGGCAACAAATTTCGCATTCTGGTCGATCTGGATAAACCACTTCCTGAAGGTTGGGAAAAGAAAGTTGGTTTCAATTTTGAGCTTTTCCCGGCACTTTTGTTTGGCAAAAGCTGGTATCTCGATAGTCAATCCGGAATTTTCCCTACACAAGCCAACGGCCCTATGGAAAAGGATATGGAAGGTAATTGGCAGGCTTTCCCGATGGCAACTGGTAAAAAACTAACCATTGCTCCCGAAACTGCTGCGCAAACCATGATCATCGAAAGTAAGGGTCAGCCACTTCAGTTGATGGACGGGCGTTTTTACCACAACAATGGATGGTTCGTAGTTCGTTCGCTGGTCACTCCCGGCAAAACCAAAGGTGCCATCGAATGGGTAGTCGATTGCAATGTATTGCCCAACTTCCTCTCCAAACCAGTGGTGCATGTTAGCCAGATTGGTTATCACCCCAATCAGCAAAAAATAGCTGTAATTGAGGTCGATAAAAATGATCTGAAGTTGGAAAAAGCAAGTCTGTACCGGATTTCGGAAGATGGTGGTTTGAAGGAGATACGCACCGTTGAACCCAAAAAATGGGGAAAATTCCTGCGCTTTAATTATTTTCAGTTCGACTTCTCAGATGTTAAAACTCCCGGAATTTATCAGGTAAAATATGCCGGCAATACAACAGAGCCTTTCCGGATAAGTTCTGAAATTTACGACCGGCATGTTTGGCAGCCTACCGTTGAGTATTTTCTTCCGGTGCAAATGTGCCACATGCGTGTAAACGAAGGTTATCGCGTTTGGCATGGCCTGTGCCACATGGACGACGCTTTGATGGCTCCGGTAGATACGAATCATTTCGATGGCTATTTACAAGGTCATTCTACACTCACCAAATTTAAACCGCTCGATCAGGTTCCCGGCTTGAACCGCGGCGGATGGCACGATGCCGGTGATTACGATTTGAGGGTAGAATCGCAGGCCGGCGAAGTCTGGATTTTATCTCAGGCTTACGAACTTTTCAAGCCCGAAATTGATCAAACCACGGTTGACCAGCAAAAGAAACTGGTTGAAATTCATCTCCCTGACGGAAAGAACGACTTGCTTCAGCAAATTGAACACGGGACTATCACCATTCTGGCGGGCTACCAAAGTTTGGGCCGCCTGTATCGCGGAATTATCGAAAACAGTTTGAGGCAGTATGTTCATTTGGGCGATGCTGCCACCATGACCGATAACCGGAAATACAATCCTTCGCTGAAGAAAGATGAAGTTACGGCGCACGAATCAGGCGTTTTGGACGACCGGTTGGTTTTTACCGAGGAAAATCCCGGGCGCGAAATTGATGTCGCTGAAGCCCTGGCGACCGGAGCCCGCGTTCTGAAAGGGTTCAATGATACTTTGGCTACACAGTCGATAAATATTGCTGAAGCCATTTACGCGTTGGTCGATGCGGATAAAAACCAGCGCTTGGCTGGAGCAAAGGTAAAAGCTGCCGTCGAACTGCTCATCACCACCGGTAATGCCAAATACCGGACTGATATTTTGAAATATACCTCTGCTGAAGTTTTGAAACGCAGCGATGTGATTAGCTATGTTGGGCGGGTGATGAAACTGGTGAATGATCAGAAATTTACTGAAATGATTCTTGCCGCAGCTAAAAATTACAAAGCCGAGGTGGATAAATTACAGAATGAAAATCCTTTCGGAGTGCCTTATCGTCCGCACATTTGGGGCGACGGCTGGAACATCCAGACTTTTGGTGTTACCCAGTATTTTCTCCAGAAATGTTTCCCCGAAATTTACGACTCCAAAACCATGTTGAACGCCTTAAACTTCGTGCTGGGAAATCATCCGGGCGAAAATACGTCGTCGTTTGTTTCGGGTGTCGGATCGCGTTCAGTAACTCAGGCTTACGGCGTAAATCGTGCTGATCGCTCATTCATTCCCGGAGGTTCGGTTTCAGGAACCGGAATTATTCGTCCCGATTTTCCGGAGTTGAAGGAGTGGCCCTATTTCTGGCAGCAAACCGAGTATGTTTTGGGTGGCGGTGCGACCAATTTTATGTTTTTGGTATTGGCAGCACAGGATGTGCTAAAGTAAAAGGCCAGAACGGCAAAAAAGCGAAGGGCAGAAACTCGTGATTTCTACCCTTCGCTCTTTTTTAGTCGAGTAGAGAAATTACCTTCTTTTCCTGAACTGTTTTTCCTTCGCTTTGTCTTTGGGAAGATTTCGTTTTTCCTTTTTTTTGTCCCGTCCCGGAACAAATTTCTTTTCGTGGAAAGCGCCTTTAAATGTTGGGTCAGCTGCACGTTTCTGCCGGTCGATTTCACGTAACTGATCCTGATTTTCTTCTTTTTTAGTTGCCACAACATCTAAATCTTCAGGAAGTTGAAGTTGCGGAATTTCCATCCTGATCAGTTCTTCAATTTTCCGGAGATTGAGTTCTTCCGCCGGATTAATCAGCGAAATAGCGACACCGGTATTGTTGGCTCGGGCGGTGCGCCCTATGCGGTGTACGTAATCCTCGTGATTGGATGGTAAGTCAAAATTGATGACATGGCTAACCGATTCCACATCAATTCCGCGTGAAGAGATGTCGGTAGTGATCAGTATCCGGACAATTCCGCTTTTAAACGCGTTGATGGCATTCAGCCGGGTACTTTGCCCTTTATTCGAGTGCAAAATGCGTTTTTCACCTTCCGACCGCCGTTTGATGATCTTGAAAACCTGCTCCGCATTTTCTTTGGTTCCGACGAAAACGATGACGCGTGAATAGGTTTCTTCGTCGCGTAACAGGTAATTAATCAGGTTTAGTTTAGTCTGAAAATTTGGTACTTTGTAATAAACCTGATCGATCAGTTCGGCTGGGGTAGCCGATGGCGCCACTTCAACACGTTCAGGAAAATCGAGGAATTCGTGACTCATTTCTTCAACTTTTTCGTTGAAAGTTGCCGAAAATAGCAGGTTTTGTCGTTTCACCGGAAGTACTTCCAGAAAATTCCGGATTTGAGGCATAAAACCCATGTCGAGCATCCGGTCGGCTTCGTCGATCACCAATGTTTTTACTTTTTTCAGCGAAACAGCTTCGGCACGGTACAAATCCCACAAACGGCCGGGCGTGGCGACCAAAATGTCAACTCCGGGTTTGACCAGTTCAGCATGTTTGGTCCAGCCAATGCCGCCATAAACGGTTGCCCGACGCAGATTGGTAAATTTGGTTAAATCTTCCAGATCTTCGCCCACCTGGATAGCCAGCTCCCGGGTGGGCACCAAAACGATAGCTCTGGGGTCGTTTCCTTCTGCCTTTACCAGCTTCATGATCAATGGGATGAGGTAGGCTGCAGTTTTACCGGTTCCGGTTTGTGCAATGCCCAAAACATCCACTCCCGAGCGGATCATCGGGATAGCTTTCTCCTGAATGGGTGTTGGTTCAGTAAAACCCAATTCTTCAATCGCTTTTAAAACCGACTTGCTGATTTTTAAATCTTCGAATGTTGCCATGCCGCAAAGATAGTGGCTTATTCTGAATTATTTCAACCGGTACATTTTCCCGGGTAAACTCACAATCAATCCTTTAAATTCCAATCCAAGCAATAACGCTGAAACTTTGCTCATGGGGAGTTTGGTTTCCATTGTCATTTCATCAATGAAACGGTCGCCCATTTTCAGTAAATCAACCAGCTTTTGTTCTTCGGGAGTTAGTTCTACGAAAAGTGATGTCTGCACTGCTTTTCCCTGATTGGATTTTACATCCCAATTCATGGCTTTTTCAATGTCGGCCTGATTTTCAACCAGCACCGCTTCATTCAGTTTAATTAGTTTGTTGCACCCGCGCGAATAGATATCGGTGCTACGTCCGGGGAAGGCAAAAACATCGCGGTTGTATGAGTTAGCAATATCGGCAGTAACCAAAGCGCCACCTTTTTCAGCCGATTCAATAATTATGGTGGCATCGGCCAATCCGGCGATAATCCGGTTGCGCCGGAGAAAATTTTGGCGATCAATTCGGGTCTCACTGGGGAAATCGCTGAGTAGTCCGCCATTCTCCATCATCTTGTCGGCGATTGGGGAATGAAGCGATGGATAAATGGTATCGAGTCCGTGCGCCAGAACACCCACCGTCGGAACATTATATTTCAGGCAGGATTTGTGTGCCTGAATGTCGATGCCATAAGCCAACCCGGAAACGACCAGAATCCGATAACCTTTTTCTGCAAAATTCCGGATTAATTCATCACAGACTTCCTTGCCATAGTTGGTGGCATTTCTCGTTCCGACGATAGAAATGACGCGGCTTTCATTCAGAACAGCACGTCCTTTGTAATAGAGAATGATGGGTGCATCGTGACAGCCTTTCAGCCGGGCAGGGAAACCTTCGTCGAGATAGAAATAAGCTTGAATTTGTGTTTTCTCCAAAAAATCGATTTCACGTTTGGCCTGAGTGAGTGCATCAGTTTGGGCTGCAGCAATACGCTGTGCATTAATCTCCCCGATTCCGGGTATTTTCAGAAGGTTTTTTTCTTTCTCACGAAACACGCCTTCGATGCTTCCGACGTATGAAATTAAGGTTCGAGCTGTAATTGAACCTATTCCGGGAATCAGCGAGATGGCGATTTTATAGAGGAGGTCGTCGGGGTTTTCCATAGTTTTTTTCTTCTGCCACGAAGTCACAAAGGCTCAAGGATTCACAAAGAATTATAGAACGAAACGCTTGATGCCGTTTTTAATCAGTGGAACGTTAAAATTTATAAGATAGCCAAGTTTTTTCCCTGTGAGTTTCAAGTGACTCAATATTTGCGCGTCCCAAACTGGATTAACTACTTCAATTGCTTTGAGTTCGCAGATAACCAATTCATTTACTAAAACATCTAATCGCAGTCCTTCCTCAAATACGAGCCCTTCAAAAACGATTGGGACTGCGATTTGCCGTTTAACCTCAAATCCATTCGACGTTAATACATGGCAAAAACAAATTTCATATACTTTTTCAAGCAAACCTGGACCAAGTTCGGTATGAACTTTAAACGCAGCATTCACGATAGCTTTTCCAACCATTTCTTCTTCCTTCGTTGGTAGCTTGAAACTAGAGTTTTGGCTAGTCATTTATTCTATCCGATTTCTTAGTGAAACTTTCTGCCTTAGAGACTTTGTGGCAACTTGTCTATAAATATAAGAAATCAGGAAATGAAATTATACACCCAACTTATTCTTTTTCATAATCTCATCCAGGACTTGCCTGATTTGCCCAATTTCGGCTTTGCTGAGGGCCGCCAGACTGATGGTTGGATATTCGGCAATTCCTCGCTTAGTTCTGATGGCAATAGTCAGGTCGGCAAATCCCAAAGCTTGTTCAATCTGAAAATCGACCAGCGATTGGTGCGAAAATTCGATAGCTTCGTACTCCTTTTTCAGGATGGAAATAATAGGATAATATTTAATACTGACTTTGCCGTTATTGGTGCTGAAAGAAATGAAACACAGGTTGGCATACACTGAAATACCTACATAAACAATAAAAACGCCGATAGCTATATACATGGCAATATCCTGCTTGAGCCAGAAGAAAGTCAGCCCGGCTATGGCAATCAGGAGCCCAAACAGATTAAATGTCCGTTTAATTCGCTTGCTTCTTTTTTGATTTGAAAATTCCATAAATGTGATGAAACTGTAAATTAACAGGTCGCTCCTTTTGCAATTTATTACTTTGGGCAAAATAATTTACCTTTGCCGGAAGTCAAAATCAGAACGCCAATGTCCGACTCAAAAGTACATTCAAATATCGTCTTTTCGCAGCAGATTGACGCTGAGCTCCGAAAAATAGTTCAAAAATATCCCTCCGGAAAAGTTTTTTTGCTCACTGATGAAACTGCTTCAGGATTTTGCCTGCCGCTGATTCAGCAGGTAATCGATGAGTTTTCGATCAAAACGGTAGCGATTGCAGCCGGAGAAGAGAATAAAAACATTCAGTCGGTGGTAAAGGTGTGGGATTTTCTGAGTAATAACGGTGCCGATCGCAAATCGCTGCTCATCAACATT
>Ga0172367_10005948_pt1 | contig 14557 bp, 9 predicted proteins | sample Lak10m_FD_114542 | JGI IMG/M metagenome (GOLD analysis project Ga0172367, IMG submission 114542) | Freshwater microbial communities from Kabuno Bay, South-Kivu, Congo - kab_022012_10m | ecosystem: Environmental > Aquatic > Freshwater > Lake | place: Democratic Republic of the Congo: South-Kivu... | reverse complement strand
TAGCGAAGCCAGAAAAACGGGGAACAGATTCCCCAGAAAGGAGGTAACCGATGGGTCGGCAATGGCATGAACGGCCATGAAAAAGGTGATATTGGACCCCAGATCGATAACCGCCAGAATGACAAGCAGCCGGATGATTTTGGCCGGCAAAGAAAATACCTGCTTTATTTTGCCTGAAACTGTGATTAAAAAGAGATTCAGCAAAAATCCTATTCCAAAATAATAGAGTCCGAATTGGGCTAGATGGACCTGATTGAGCCCGGCTTTGCTAAACACGTACAAACTGGAAAAAGCCACAGTACCTGCCAGCGCCCATACATAGCCTTTCCATTCGTGCATTTTTTGTCCTGTCATATCAAAATAAAAAAGAGAAACCTCAGTGATGAGATTTCTCTTCGCAAGTTATGTATTTTATAATTACAGGCGTTTTTTAATTGCTTTTGTTGCTTCTTCAAAACCAGGTTTTTCGAGCAGCGCAAACATGTTCTTTTTGTAAGCTTCCACGCCTGGCTGATCGAATGGATTTACACCCAATGTGTAGCCACTTAATCCGCAAGCCAGTTCGAAGAAATAGATCAACTGACCAAGGTAATATTCATTCAGTTTTGGTATCACGATCTGAATGTTTGGAACACCGCCGTCAACATGAGCCAGCATAGTTCCCAATTCAGCCATTTTATTAACCTCGTCAACACGCTTTCCAGCGAGGAAATTCAGGCCATCCAGGTCATCGGTGTCATTTGGGATACGAACTTCACGATCGGAGCTGGCAACCGAAATAACCGTTTCGAACAAAGTCCGTTCGCCTTCCTGAATATACTGCCCCATTGAGTGCAAATCAGAAGAAAAGTCAACCGAGGCAGGGAAAATTCCCAATCCGTCTTTGCCTTCACTTTCGCCGTAGAGCTGTTTCCACCATTCAGCAAGGAAATGCAGTTTCGGGTTGTAATTCACCAGAATCTCAACTTTCTTACCGTTTTTGTACAACTCGTTGCGAACAGCAGCATACTGAGCAGGCAGATTATCTTCAAACGGGACATTCACACCCGAAGCATTCTGCATATCAACAGCACCTTTTACCAGTGCACGAATATCGAAACCGGCTACCGCAATGGCGAGTAAACCAACCGGAGTCAGCACCGAATAGCGGCCGCCCACATCATCAGGAATGACAAAAGTTTTGTATCCTTCGGTGGTAGCCAGCGATCGCAATGCACCGCGGCTTTCGTCGGTAACGGCCACAATGCGATCAATAGCTTCGGCTTTGCCATATTTATCTTCAATATCTTGTTTCAGCAAGCGGAAAGCCAGCGCTGGCTCGGTTGTAGTTCCTGATTTGGAAATCACCGCCATTGCATATTCCTTCGTTTTCAGCAACTCGCGCAATTCGAACAGGTAATCTTCGCTGATGTTTTGTCCGGCGAAAAGGATAAACGGACTTTTGCGTGGTTTCAGGTGAGCAAAACTGTCGGACAACGCATCAACCACGGCTTTGGCTCCGAGATAAGATCCGCCAATGCCAATTACCACGAAAATGTCGATGTTTTTAGAAACCAGTTTGGCAGCTGTCGCTTCGTAGTCGGCCAGTTCAGCTTCCGAGATTGAAGCCGGCAAAGTTGTCCAGCCTAAAAAATCGTTGCCTTTTCCTGTCTTTTCAAACAAAGCACGATTGTGATTCTCGATCTCCTGCTTGTATGAAGAAACCGAGTCTTTTGAAATAAAATCAAAAGTCTTATTAAAATTCAATGAAATCTTTTCCATTTTTCGTTAACTATAGGGTTTTATCTGAGGTTTTCAGTTAATAATCTGATCTCGATGGCGGGGGAAATGTTCTCGTACAAAATATTATAAACGGCTTCGGCAATGGGCATGTTCACGCGGAATTCCTCGTTGATCTCCTTGATCGATTTAGCAGCGTAATAACCCTCGGCTACCATGTGCATTTCGAGTTGAGCCGAACGCACCGAATAGCCTTTTCCAATCATGGTTCCAAAAGTGCGGTTGCGCGAGAATTGCGAATAAGCGGTAACCAGCAGGTCGCCCAGATAGGCTGAACTTTTAATGTCGCGTGTAATCGGATGCACCTTATCGACAAACCGTTTAATTTCCTGAATGGCATTGGCAATAAGTACTGCCTGAAAATTATCGCCATAACGCAATCCGTGTACTATTCCGGAGGCAATGGCTACTATATTTTTTAGTACTGAAGCATATTCGGTTCCGTAAATGTCGTCGGAAACATGGGTACGGATATAGGGACATTCCAATTTGAAGGCAAAAGCACGGGCTTTTTTCACATCCGGACAAGCAATCGTGAGATACGACAAGCGTTCGAGTGCTACTTCCTCTGCATGGCATGGACCAGCAATAACACCAATACGTTCGTAGGGAATATTGAAAAACTGGTGCAAATACTGACCAACAATCAGGTTGTCTTCAGGAACAATCCCTTTGATGGCTGATACCACAAATTTTTGATTCAGGTCAACGGCAAGTTCCTTCATGGCATCCTTCAAAAAAGCGGAAGGAATTGCCAAAATCACTACGTCAACATCCTCAACAGCCTGATTAATGTCGGTACAGAAATTTATCCGGCTGACGTCAAACTCAACACCCCGCAAATAGTTGGGGTTATGTTTGAAGCGGTTAAAAAGATCAATGTTATCGGGATTTCGGAAATACCAGTTGATACTGTCCACATTGTGCAAAAGAATCTTAGCCAATGCAGTAGCCCAACTTCCACTTCCGAGTATCGCTATTTTTGAGTTTACAAACATTCAATATACCTCTTCTGAGTTACGACAACCACTGATTTACATCATCAATCGATGGGTTGACTAAGCCCAGTTTATTTTTTTTGTTGAATCCACAAATGTCGTTAAAAAATTTACCTGCTTTAACTTCTTTCAATTCTTTAACTTTTTTTAACCCTATTTTCCTGATCACCTCAATCCACTCCTGCGGAATGCCCAATTCAAGAAATTTTTCATCCGGATCGGTGCTTTCTACGGCCTTTTCAGGTTTCATTTGCGGGAAGAATAATACGTCCTGAATAGACAGGTTATTGGTCATAAACATCGTCAAACGGTCGATTCCGATGCCCATTCCTGAAGTTGGCGGCATTCCGTATTCCAATGCGCGAAGGAAATCCTGGTCGATAAACATCGCCTCATCGTCTCCTTTCTCTGATAATTTCATCTGATCTTCAAATCGTTCGCGCTGATCAATCGGGTCATTCAACTCGGAATAAGCGTTGGCCAGTTCTTTTCCGTTCACCATCAGTTCAAAACGTTCAGTCAGTCCTGGCACAGAACGGTGTTTTTTAGTCAATGGTGACATTTCAACCGGATAGTCGATAATGAAGGTTGGCTGAACGTAATGATGCTCACACTTTTCGCCAAAAATTTCATCAATCAGCTTGCCTTTGCCCATCGTCGGATCAACATCCAATCCCAGTTTTTTGCAGATTTCACGTAGTTCGTCTTCCGATTTTCCGGCGATATCGTACCCGGTATGTTCTTTAATGGCTTCGTACATCGTCACCCGCTTGAACGGACGTTGGTAGTCGATTTCCACATCACCCAACTGAACTTTGGTGGTTCCGTGCAGTGCAATAGCCACGCGCTCCAGCATTTCTTCAGTAAATTCCATCATCCATTTGTAGTCTTTATAGGCTACATAAATTTCCATCACGGTAAACTCCGGATTGTGGGTGCGATCCATCCCCTCGTTACGGAAGTCTTTCGCAAACTCGTAAACTCCATCGAAACCACCAACAATCAGGCGTTTCAGGTAAAGTTCGTTGGCAATACGAAGGTAAAGCGGAATATTTAAGGCATTATGGTGCGTTATAAACGGACGTGCAGCAGCACCGCCCGGAATTGACTGCAGAATCGGAGTTTCCACTTCAAGGTATCCCTGTTCGTTGAAAAACTCACGCATGGTATTGATAATTTTTGTCCGTTTCAGGAAAGTATCTTTCACCTGCGGATTGACAATCAGGTCAACATAGCGCTGGCGATAACGGAACTCTGCATCGGTCACCGCATCAAAGGTTTGACCGTCTTTCTCCTTTACAATTGGCAGCGGCCGAAGCGATTTGCTCAGCACCGTAAATTCCTTCACATGCACAGTCAATTCGCCCATTTGGGTAATAAAAGCATATCCCTTTATTCCAATAATATCACCAATATCGAGTAATTTTTTGAAGACTTCATTGTACAGGTCTTTATTCTCATCCGGACAAATCTCATCACGGTTAACGTAAACCTGAATCCGACCTGTTGCATCCTGAATTTCAGCAAACGAAGCTTTACCCATGATTCGGCGGTTCATCACACGGCCGGCCAAAATAACATCCTGGTAATTATTGGTTTCGGGATTAAAATTGTCTTTGATTTCTTTGGTGGAAACATTAACCGGGAATTGGGCTGCAGGAAAAGGATCAATTCCAAGTTCCTTCATTTTCTGCAGGGAGTTTCTTCTGATAACTTCCTGTTCGCTTAATTCAGATATGCTCATCGCTTAAGAACTGTTAAAAAAATTGAAAAAATTTCCGGCAAAGATAACAAACTATTGCAGAATCGATGTTTCATAATCAGTCAGATTCACAACAACCTGATGGCCGAAAATATAAAAAACTTATTCACAATGCTAAGGTTTTGAGAAGTTGAACCTTAGTCAAAATAAAAGCTTTAATTATTAACAAAATATGGCCTATTGACATTGATTTACTTTCCATATCTGAGTTCATTTTTTATCTTTGAGAAATTTTTGCGCAAAAAGGGAGTGCTCGGTTACAATCAAATGGATAAAGTCTGGAACATTAAAAAAGAAGGCGATAGCAACATTATTAAACATTTATCGGTTGCGTTAAATGTTAATATGGTTATTGCTAACCTTTTAGCACAACGAGGCATCACCAATTATGCCGAAGCACAGGCTTTTTTCCGCCCAAAACTCACTGATCTTCACGACCCTTTCCTGATGAAAGATATGGACAAGGCCGTGGAGCGTTTAGAGAAGGCTATCGATAATCAGGAAAAAGTATTGATTTATGGTGATTATGATGTTGACGGAACAACATCTGTAGCCATGATGTACCAGTTTCTTCGCACTCGTTTAAAAAACCTTGATTATTACATTCCCGACAGATATTCAGAAGGATACGGCATTTCGAAAACCAGTATTCTGTATGCAGCAGAGCAAAAAATTAGTCTGGTAATTGTACTCGCTTGCGGAATTAAAGCCATTGAAAAAATAAAAATGGCAAAGGATCTGGGCATCGATTTTATCATTTGCGACCACCACAATCCTGCCGATTCAATTCCTGAAGCGGTTGCAGTTCTCGATCCTAAACGGCTGGATTGCAACTATCCGTACAAAGAACTTTCAGGATGTGGAGTTGGGTTCAAACTACTTCAGGCCTTTTCAAAAAGAAACAACATTCCTTTCTCAGAACTTACCGAGCTACTTGATTTACTTGTTGTTAGTATTGCTTCGGATATTGTTCCGGTAACCGGCGAGAACAGGGTTTTGGCACACTACGGATTGAAAAAACTGAATTCATCGCCAAGCATCGGACTAAAAACCATCATGCATTATTCAGGCCTGAATACCGAAGAAAAGTCAATCTCTGATATTGTTTTTAAAATTGGCCCGCGACTGAATGCATCAGGAAGAATTGAGCACGGTAAAAAATCGGTGGCCATCCTTACTGCAACCAATGAAAACGAGGCTTTGCTTTTAGGAGACGAGATCAATTCGTACAACGAAATTCGTAAAACACTCGACCGCGATATCACCCAGGAAGCGCTGGAAATGATTGAGCGCGACCCGGAACACAATCAAAAAAATGCCACAGTTTTGTACAACCGCGATTGGCATAAAGGTGTTGTTGGAATTGTCGCATCAAGGCTGACCGAACATTTCTATAGGCCAACAGTTGTACTGACCGAGTCAAATGGGTTGGCCACAGGGTCGGCGCGTTCGGTGCGCGACTTCGATTTATACGAAGCCATTGGCGCTTGCAGTGATTTGCTCGAATCATACGGTGGGCACATGTATGCTGCCGGACTGACGATGAAAATTGAAAATATTTACGAGTTCTCGAAACGTTTTGAAGAAATTGTTACCAAGCAAATTACCAATCAGCAGCAAACCGAAGCCATTGAGGCAGATGCGAAAATATATCTCTCGGATATTACTCCAAAATTTTACCGCATCCTGAAACAATTTGCCCCGTTTGGCCCACACAATATGATGCCGGTTTTTATTACTGAAAATGTTCTCGACAGTGGTACCAGCCGACCGGTTGGCAAAAATCAGGAACACCTGAAACTTGATTTAATTGAACCCACCAGCAATTCATCGCAATTTCCAGGGATAGCGTTCAATCAGTCACATCACTTCGAAATTATCAATCAGGGTTTGCCATTTGATATTTGTTATTCGATTACCGAAAATGAATTTAGGGGAAAAACTAATCTCCAATTGTACATCCGCGACATCAAAACCCGGGAATATTAGAAGTTTCATTGTTCCGAAATTATTCAGACATTTCATTTCACTTTACCTTTTCTCGTGCGATACTTCAGCAAAATAAAACCTGCTTTCAATTGGTATTATCCAATCAAAAGCAGGTCGTATCAACTAAGAATGTGAGGAAAAAGTAAACTGTCTCGATATTCCTCTCTCCTATTTCTATACTATGCTTCTTTATTCATGATATTAAGTTTGCTGAATCCCCAGAAAACCAGCGACAGCACAACTCCTACGATAGCTGCAAAAGCCATACCTTTCAGCTGAACAGTGCCGATGCTAATGCTGGCGCCACTCACCCCAACAACAAAAGTAACTGCTCCTAAAACCATGTTGCTGTTTTTACTGAAATCGACTTTCTGCTCAACAAACATACGGAACCCCTGAACTGCAATTACACCATAAAGTAACATAGTGATACCGCCCATTACCGCTCCCGGAATAGTTGAAATAGCTGCTGAAATTTTTCCGATGGTTGAAAATGCAATAGCTAAAATAGCTGCACCACGAATTACCCAAACTGAATAAACACGGGTAATAGCCATTACTCCGATGTTTTCACCGTAGGTGGTATTGGGTGGCGAACCTGCAAATCCCGACAAAACATTGCTGATACCATCGCCCAAAAGTGAACGGTGCAAACCTGGTTTTTCCATCAGGTCAGACTCGGTAATTTTACCGGTTACAATAAGGTGGCTAATATGTTCGGCCAGCACAACAATACAGGCCGGAGCAATAATTACAATAGCATTAATATCGAAAACCGGTGTCTGGAATTTCGGAAGAGCAAACCATGCAGCATTAGTAATGGCAGCTGTATCAACCATTCCCATTCCCAAAGCCAGCAAATAACCGGCAATCACAGCGAACAGAATCGGAATCACCTGCATAAATCCTTTAAACAACACTGATCCCAAAATACCGACAATCAAAGTAAACATGGAAACAATTACCGTATTGGCATCCATCACAAAAGGCTGTACCGTTTGACCTGCATTGGCCGGCCAGGGGGCTAATCCTGCCTGCTGTGCCGCCACCGGAGCCAATTCTAGACCGATAATAGCAACAACCGCACCCATAACGGCAGGCGGCATCACAATATCGATCCATTTGATCCCCCAAAACTTCACCACAAATGAAATGACAATGAAAAAGAGACCAAAGAAAATGAAGCCCGACTGAGCATGGGTAAATCCGCCATATGTGCTGATTACCAACATGGCCGGTGCAATAAATGCAAAACTGGAGCCCAGATAAGCAGGAATGCCGCCTTTTGTAATCCAGGTGTAAATTAATGTTCCGATACCGTTCATCAGCAATGCGATGGCCGGATCAACCCCCAGTAGAATAGGAACCAGAATGGTGGCACCAAACATTGCGGTTAAGTGCTGAAAGCTGAGAGGTAAACTCTCTAATACAGGTAGTTTCTCGGGAATACCGATAATTCGTCTCGCCATGGAATGTTCTCCTTAATGTTTAAGATTAGTAGTTAATTCGTTTTGGTTTCAAAATGCTGATCAAAACCGGATGAAATTAACAATTGTTTTGAAACCTGACGGAAACGGTATTAATTAGATATTCACAAAATATGTTAGTAAAATGGAGAGACGAATCTTTTCGATTAACCTTTTCCACTCCCGAACGGTATTCGCATTGTCAAAGCCAGATTCCTTCCGGGGTTGAAATAATTAACTTCTTTGAGTGTCGATAAATGATCGATGTATCGAATATCAAAAAGGTTGTTTAAGCTAAAATTCAACAAAACAGGCTGTTCAAAGAGATTAAGTTTCCCTCCTAAATTCAGGTCAACCAAAAAATAGCCATCGGTTGGTGTTTCATCGGGCGCCGGATGATTCTGGTTCAACGCCGAGAGTGTACTTACCGCTGCAAAGGCGTCGTTCAAAAATCCGAATTTTTCAGTTTCTGCACGCAGTTCAAATCGCCATTTGGGCGCCGGAATAAATGGGAGAAAATCACCAGTTTCCTGTTTGCCTTTAACTATTGAAAAAGTGGTTTCAAAGTGCAGCCATTTTACAGCTTCAGGGTGAACATGCAACCCCGCTTCACCTCCCACCAGCGTTGAATTAGCCTGCTGGTATTTATAAACCGACATTCCGGAGGAAGTTTGTGTTCCTCTTGGTGCGATAAAAATAAAGTCGTTGATAGAATTGTAAAATCCGGCAACATCCAGCGTAACCTGATGGTTGTGGTAATGCAAACTGACATCTGCCTCGATTGCATTCTCGGGCAAAAGATTTGTGTCGCCCACTTCAAATCGGAGTTCATGTGGTCCATTCGAGGTCAATTCGGCCAAATTAGGCGTGCGGTAAGCTGCCGCCAGATTCGCCCGAAACAACAATTCTTCGGTAGCGTGAAAAGTTGCACCAAACGATCCGCTGAAACTTTCATACGATTTTTTGAGTGCCGCCCTGTAAAATTCCTCTTCGGAAGGAGCACCAACAGCAACAGTTGAAATGGTTTTATTGTCGAAACGAACCCCCGACTGCACTTTCAGTTTTGAATAGAAAGTCCTCTGAAATAGCCCAAAAGCGGAAAGATTGTCGGTTTGCGCATCGGGTAAAAGTATGACTTCGCGATTGTTCAAATTCGAATTTTCCTGATTGAAACCCTGAATACCTAAAATATACTCAGAGGCTGGATCAGAAGGCAAATGAAGTTTTGCCTCGTAAGTTAAAGTCGCCAAATTCATCTGAATCTCGTAAGTTTCCGTATCCTCCAAATGAGCTAATTCCGTATTCTGAAAAGCTGCATTCAAATCGAGTTTAAACCGACCCAGGAAAAGTTTATTTTGTGATGAAAGCAAATGGGTATTCAATTCCTGAAACAATAATTCAGGACGGCGACCTCGACTTATAATCTCTTCAACAGCTTCATCTTCCACTAATCCAAGCTTTTGACTATTATAATCGTAAAACAACTTGAAGGTTCCAATAGCATCAGTAAAACCAACATTGGTTTTAACCGACCATTCGTTAAAGCGCGAATTGGGCACAAACCGTCCGCCACCTTCCAGGTAATCGGCATTGCTTTTCTGTCCCGCCCGAAAACCACCAAACCACTTCTTAGTGGCACCTTTTACACCCAGATTATTGGTAATTCCCTGCGAATTCGAGAACATTTGTAAATTATAATCTCCGGAAACAGAGCCGATCGAAGCCGGTTTTTCTTTAATGAAATTCACCACACCACCAATGGCATCGGAGCCATAAAGCAATGAGGCAGGGCCTTTAATAATTTCCACATCCTCGACGCCAAACTCATCGATCCCCATCGGATGATGGCTCGAATACTGGTAATTCTCGAACCGAACCCCGTTGTTCAGTACCAGAATATCATTCATCGAAAGGCCACGGATCACAGGTTTCGACACTCCATTTCCCTTCGAAATCATGTCAACACCAGGAATCTTTGTCAAAATTTCAGCAAAATTTGGAGTGCTTTTGACCGATCCCGAATTCACTGGTAGCACTTCAATCTTTACGGCATTGTCGTGCTGCGTTGAATTGTATCCGCCCGACACTACAATTTCCTCAGCTTCAATCGAAGTTTCCTTCAGTACTGCATTGAAAGAAATAGGCAAACCTTTTAAATCAAACGTTTCTATTTCATTGGTATAGCCTAAAAAAGAAAACTGAACTTTTAATTTTCCGGAAGGAAGATTATTCAATTCAAATCGACCCAGTTCGTCAGCAATAGTTCCTTTATTTAATTCCGGAGCAAAAATCTGCGCCCCCGCTAAAGGAAGATTCTGCTCACCAAGTATTTTCCCGCTAATTTTATTTTGTGCAACAGCCAATTGAGTAATCAGCAACGCAGCAATTATCATTAGGTTCTTCATTTTCGTTTTTACAAAAAGGTAAATATTAAAGACCATTCATTTGTGAAATCTCCTACATAAACAATTGGATCCGAAAGCAATACCGCACAATAACAAAACCGAAACAACACTAAAACGTTGCGGCAGATTTCATTACCGAATTCGTAAAACCTCAGATTTCACAAAAGACTAAAAAGAAAGTATTAAGCATTCCGGATTATCCGGCAAGAAAACGAAGCGGAGGCGCTCTGAGCAAAAAGGAGTAATTCGACTGGCCTGAATATTTTCCGGAAACCGGCAAAACAACATCTGTTCCAACCAACGTTACAGACGGAAGGCATAAATCAACGACCTGATCAGTAAAGACTGAAAATTCGAAGTTACAAACTTCGCATTTTTCGTGTTCGGTGTCAAAGGATGATCCGCAGCACGAATGTTCCTCACAATGTGAATGATGATGCTCCAGCTTCACCACCGATGGCCATAAAAATACAGCCAGAAGCAGAATGGAAGTTATATGTTTGAGTGACCGGAGCATTAATTTAAATCAAATTTCCTTTTAATGAGAGTATAAAAACATCAAAAATTGGTTTTAGTTCGCTTCACGGGCGAGCAACTGTCGGAGATTTTCTTCCAGATCAGGAGCCGAAAGCTTTTTCCCGATGAAAACCAGCTTGCTAAATCGTTCCTGATCGCCCCACGGTTTTCCAACTTCAAACATGAAAGAAGCCCGCACCGCATGAAAAACAAACTGATCTTCGGTTTGGTCAAAACTCATGACCCCCTTTACCCTGAACACATTCTCCTGATTGAAATACAGGTAATTCTGCATCCAAAGCCCGAATTTATTTACATCAAAACTACCTTTAAAAGTAAACCCAACCGAGGTAATATCGTGCCTGTGTATTTCCTTTTTACGCGGATTATGAATGAATGATTTTGTTTGGGAATTTGCGCCAGGACTAATTTTGCAAAAGGCCAGCGCCGATTTTTCGATGGCTTCTCCCGAAAACGATTTTGAGTCGAGCACATCTATCTCATCCACCACTCCGAAAGCCGTCCGGAAAACATTGGCCATCGGATTGACTTCTGCAATCATTTCCTCCACTTTCGCGAGATAATCGGCATGAACACTGTCTGACTTGTTCAGCAAAACCAAATCGGCCAATGCCAGTTGTTTGCGTACTTCGGGCTGTTCGTCTATTAAATCCTCCACATTTACAGCATCCACCACGCAAACAACACTGTCAATACGAAACCGTTCCTGCACCGAAGTTCCCGAAACAAAAGCATCGATAATACTTGTCGGATCTGCGATCCCGGTTGTTTCAATGAGCAAATAATCGAACTCATGCGAACTTCCCAGCAAGTTTTCGAGAGTGTGGAGAAAATCATCGCCCAACGTACAGCAAATGCACCCGCTGCTCAGTTCAAATATGGCATCCGATGCCGCTTTAATCAGTCCACCATCAATGCCTGTTTCACCAAATTCATTTTCAATGATGGCAAATTTCTTCTCCGGATGTTTTTTGATCAACTGATTGAGCAGACTGGTTTTCCCGGCACCAAGAAAGCCGGTCAGGATGGTAACAGGAATGCGTTCGTTGTTCGTATTCATTGTCGTTTCAATCGAGTAGTTGTTTCAGCTCAGCGAGTAACGGAACCCCCTGCAGATTGAAGAAGTTGATACGACTGATGCCCATTGGCAATCAAAATGCACCGGCATCCCATTTCCGTGGCCACTTCATAGTCGTGAATGGTGTCGCCAATTAGTAAAAGTTCTTCCGGATTTAGTTTCAGTTCTCTTATCAGGGACAGGCCATTTTCAAGTTTCGAATGCGCATAATGGTCATCCAATCCTGAAACATGATCAAAAAAATGACTGATTTCGTAATGAGCCAGGCAATTATCTAGGGTTTCCTGTTTCATGGCCGACAAGATGAACTGTGGAATTCCTTTCTCACGGAAATGATTCAACACCCTCACGCTGTTGGCATGCAAGCTGCATTTGCCCACCAATTGATTGTATCGTTCAATAAATTCGAGAGCCGGAATTTCGAAAGGTTCAGCCTCAAAATCGAACCCTATTTTCTGGTAATACTCTTTTACAGGAAACGTAAAAACATCTTTATAACGTTCAGGAGTCATCAGTGGTAATCCGCGTTTGGCGAGCATCCCGTTCATGGTTTCAACAGCCAGTTCGGCATCGTTGAGCAAAGTGCCGTTCCAGTCCCAGATTATTCCGCGAACATTTTCAATCATCGTCTATTCCAGAGTTTTCCGCTTATTAAGTAACGGATTCACGTACATCTGCAAAAACATATTCCGGATAATTTCAGAATCGCCTGGAATTACGGCAACTGCTTCGTCGAGCATGCCCTTAAAGCGGTCAAATTGTTCCTGAGTGTAAAAAGTGGTATTGGCTGAAGTCTGATTTAAAATATCTTCGGCTATATAATTGTTTGGCCACAGTTTGAAATTTTTATAGATCTGCCGATCAATGTGGTCGGCCAGTTTTTCAATTTGTAATGCAAGAGTTTCTTCGGAAGCAAAAACGTCGATCTGACCTGCAATTGGCTCGCCAAAACCGAAGTGAACGTGTCCTTTGGGGCGCAGAATTCCCTCACCCATACTGCGGAGGTCATCCTCCTGTGTTTTCTCAAAACCTTCCGTTTGCTTTTTATACAACTCGGCCACTTTCGAAATTCCACATGGTTCAATTTCGTATGAAATGGAAAGCGGCACAATGCGCAGTTCTTTAAATCCGTCAGCAAACTCTTTGTGATTACTCAAATTGAGCATTTTAAGCAAGGCTAGCTGGGTTTTATCATTCCCGTCTTTGGTCCGCCCTTCGCGCTGAGCAATCCAAACCGACGAGTTTTTCAGTGTAATATCGCGTCGAATGTACTCCGAAAGCTTTTTGGAAGCCATCAGCAGTTCGCGTACAGGAAGATTCCGTCGCACAACAAAGGCGCGGTTCAGCTTAACCGTGTATTCAATCCATTTTTCGATGAGCAGATTATTGCCAATTGCTATTTCGGTGGTGTTCATCCCTTCCAGCACAATCAGGTAATTCATAATGGCCGAATCGAGAACAATATCGCGGTGATTGGAAATAAACAGGTAACTCGCGTGTTTGTCAAGGTTTTCAAGCCCGCTGCTGGTCAGCCCGTCGGTCGATGGCTTCAGAATCAGGTCTTCAACGAGATGATAAACGAAATTAAATTGCAAATCTTTTACCGTTTGAACCTGCGAAAGCATGTATTTCACCTGTTCGATCTTTGTCGGATCTTTGAATGCAAACTGCAAAATACGCTGAAAATTCTTGTCCTCAAGCAATAGCCGAATGTGTTGATTGACCTCGGAATCCTTGAACGGACGAATGTCGTCGAAGTTAATTTTATGCACCATCCCTTTTCCTGAATTTTATTGAAGCGCAAATATAGTAATTGAGAATCAGAATTGATAGCGCACCTGAATCTTTAACTCTGATTTGGAGGAAGCCGGGGCGGGTTCATCACCGCCGGTGACGGCAAACTGATGTGTCGATGCAAATTTCAGCCAAAGGGTTAACTGATTATTCACCCGCCATTGAAGATTTGCGTACGTCCTTAACCCATTTCCAAACAATGCCGGAATTGAAAATGCGTAAAGAATATCATTCTCGTATTCATAAATTCGGGAATTGTACCCATCTGTTTTAAAATAGGCCAATCGCCCGTTAAGCGAAAAAGGCTTTTCCGCCGGGGCGTAGCCAATATCCTGACTGATCAGGTAACCTCTCTCCAGGGATTGTCTGGAATAAAGTGACATTTCAATACGGCTTTTTATCGTGATCTGGTCGTTCAGTGCCGATGAACCATGCAACCGCAGCCGGCTAATTTTTTGCGTTTCGTTGTATTTTAGCTTTTCCATAACCAGCTTTTGTGCTTTTTCTTCCTGAAAAAACCGGATATAAAAATTCGTTTTACGCGAAGGAAAATACGACAACTGAGCCAGATATTCTGCTCCCGACGAAGGCGAAGCAGTCATGTATTTAATCCATTGATGTCGGAAAAGATCGACATAACCTGCAATTGACCAGCGTGCGGCCGGAAAAATCTTTACCCCCAGGTAAAATGCCTGTTCGTCATTCACCTTCGACGATTCGGTAAATGCATTGGAAAAATAGCTAAAGTA
>Ga0172367_10005946_pt1 | contig 14559 bp, 14 predicted proteins | sample Lak10m_FD_114542 | JGI IMG/M metagenome (GOLD analysis project Ga0172367, IMG submission 114542) | Freshwater microbial communities from Kabuno Bay, South-Kivu, Congo - kab_022012_10m | ecosystem: Environmental > Aquatic > Freshwater > Lake | place: Democratic Republic of the Congo: South-Kivu... | reverse complement strand
GTGTTGCCGAAACAAAACAGATCCCTCCCATGTCCCTTTTGGTGACAAAGCGCGCTCATGAACTCAACCTCAGTGGCTCGTGGGCTTGAGAGACTCTCCCCCCGAATTTTTGAGAGGATACTTAATATCTTTAGACGAGCCAGTATTTGGGTATTTCCACTTTTTACCTCCGCATTCCCCGTATCGCCCGCCTTCAGAATTCTTTGAGCTTTTTTCAAAAGATGGATACACTCCGCCGTTCAAACCACGGGATATTTTTGCAGATAAAAAAGAGCACAACACAGAAAGACTAAGGGAGTATTACGACGAATTCATCCTCTACGTCGATCAGCAATTCGGGCGGTTTTACGAAATGTTGGAGCGATCAGGGGTGCTGAATGACACTTTATTGATCCTGACATCTGATCACGGTGAAGCCTTTGAGCGCGGCGTGGTAGGGCATGATACAAGCGCATTGTACGATCCCTTGCTCAAGATCCCTTTGCTGATTTTTGAACCGGGCAGAAATGAACGCATGGATATCTATGAGCAGACCAGCGCATTGGATTTACTGCCCACGCTGGCGTATTTATCGAATAAAGAAACCCCTTCATGGTCAGAAGGAGAAATCCTTCCCCCGTTCCGTGAAAGCGAAAACAGCGGACGTGGGGTGTACGCAGTCCGTTCTTATGGGGCTGAAGCAAATAAAGATATGCAGGAAGGTTCAGTTGTTTTACTGAGACATCCTTATAAATTGCATTACTATTATGGCTATTCCGAGCTTAATGGCAGCGAAAAAGTTTTGTTGTTCAACCTGGAAACCGACCCTGAAGAAATGAAAAACCTTGCCAGTTTAGAGCCTGAAATTACAAAAAATATGCTTGATGAATTAAAAGATTCATTGAAAAAAGCAAACTCTCCATACTTGTAAAGGGTAAAGAAAGAGATACTTGTGTTTATATGAGAAGTGTACTAATTGGTTTTGACTCATTCGACCCGAATATTTATGAAACGCTTGCTGCGCAGGGAAAAATGCCCAACCTCTCAACCCTTGCTGGCGAAACGGGCTATTCCCGCTTAAAGGTTTCTGCACCGCCTCAAACCGAAGTTTCATGGACGAGCATTGCCACTGGTGCCGACCCCGGCACTCACGGCATTTTTGATTTTGTACACCGCGATCCTTCCAGTTATCTTCCCTATGTATCTATTTTGCCCACCAAAGTAAGCGCTGTTGGCGAGCAGTTTGTTCCGCCGTACACCGCTAAAACCATGTTTTCAGAAGCGGCGGATATGGGCTTTCCGGCAACGGCATTGTGGTGGCCCGCTCTTTTCCCTGCGCGGCTTGAAGTTCCCATCTCAACCATTCCCGGGCTGGGAACTCCCGATGTAAGAGGGCAATTGGGCGTGGGGACGTTTGCCACGACCGACCCTCAGGAGAAAAAGGATAAAACCCGCGTTTCTCTTCTTACAAAACTTGGTGAAGGGAAGTATTCCGGCTTTCTCGAAGGTCCCATGACCAAGACCGGCAAAGAGATACATCCAGCCAGGCTTGAATTCGCACTCGATGTTCTAGACGACGGTCAAGCCGTTCTGAGAATTGGATCTACAGAATTGCCATTAAAACTCGGTTCATGGAGTTCCATCTTTGAAGTCAAATTTAAACTGGGACTTTTCTTCAACGTAACCGCCATCACTCAAGCCATACTCACCCAAACCAGGGGAAAAATAGGCTTGTACTTTTTGCCATTGCAGATCCACCCGCTTCATTCCACCTGGCATTACGGGGCGCCAAAGTCATTCCTCAAAGAGACTTGGAATCAGGCTGGACCTTTCCTTACACTCGGTTGGCCGCAGGATACAACTGCCTTGGAAGAGGGCTGTATCACTGACGAACAATTTATTGCCCTATGTGAAAATATTTTCGAATCGCGCAAGCGCGTTTTTTATCACCAACTTTCCAAATTTAAAGAAGGTGTGCTGGCAGGGATTTTTGACAGCCTCGACCGTGTTCAACATATGTTCTTGCGCGGACGCGAAGACCTTGCTCATGGATGGTATCTCAAGCTTGATCAATTTGTCGGTGAGGCAAGGGATAAGATAGAAACCCTTGGCGGAAAACACCGCCTGCTGGTTATGTCAGACCATGGCTTTTCACTATACAAACACAAAGTTCATTTGAACCGTTGGCTTTCAGAGAATGGATATTTGAAATTCAAAGACGGCGGCTCAGATATATCCAAAGTGGACTGGTCGCAAACCTCCGCGTATGCGCTGGGATTAAATAGTATTTACCTCAATGTAAAAGGACGCGAGGGACAAGGCTCTCTCAATCCCGATCAGATCGAGCCAATGCTGGCGGAATTGAAATCCAAATTAATGCAGCTTCACAGCCAGGATGGGGAACAAGCTGTTTCAAATGTGCTGATGAAACATGAAGCATTTTCAGGTACCTATGTGCGGCTCGGTCCTGACCTGGTGGTTGGGTATGCTCCCAATTTCCGCGCTTCCGCCGAGACTGGGCTTGGCAAAGCCCCAGAACCGATCATCGAAGCGAATCACGACCACTGGGGTGCCGATCACTGCATTGACGCTGATGCAGTTCCCGGCGTCTTGTTTGCGAACCGCGATGTTGCCAACATCCCCGAAGTTTCATTTAGAGACATCCCATTTTTGATGATTAACAAACACCTCGATCAATCTCATCTTAAACCGCCTTCCGAACAAGGCAGGCAGGGACAGGGCAACATCGAAGAAAGATTGAAAGGTTTGGGATATTTATAGTATGTTGAAAAAGTTTTTCTTGAAAGAAAAAAAGGATAAACCCAAACAAAAAATTATCGTGGTGTCAGGGCTTCCGCGTTCCGGCACATCCATGATGATGAAAATGCTTTCTGAGGGCGGCGTTTCCATCGTGACAGACAGCGAACGTGAAGCGGATGAAGACAACCCCAACGGCTATTTTGAGATCGAGCTAAGTAAAAAACTCCGCGAAGGTGTGGTGGGGTGGATCTATGACGCCCCCGGCAAGGCAGTCAAGGTGATCTCGTATCTTTTGGAATTTCTGCCCGCAGACCTGACCTACGACATTATTTTCATGGATCGTGAAATTCCAGAAATCCTTGCCTCTCAAAAGAAAATGCTTGAAAGGCGTAATGAGGTTTCAACGATTTCAGATGAAGAAATGACCCAACAGTTTCAATCGCATCTTAAGGCGGTCAAGTATTGGGTGGCACGCCAGCCCAATATGCGGGTTCTGTTTGTGAAATACGATCAAGTGGTTTCAGACCCTGCAAAATTAGCCGCCTCACTTGTTGATTTCCTTGAAAAGCCATTGAACACTGAAGCTATGAAAGCTGTTCCCAGTCAGTCACTATACCGAAATAGAGCATAGGAGTTGCCATGTCCCTTACATCCCGTGAACGTGTGCTTGCCACCATCAACCACGAAGTGCCAGACCGTGTGCCGATTATCTTAGGCGCGAGCAATGCCACCGGCATAAAAATGGTGACGTACCGCCGGATAAAGCAGCACCTCAATTTTGAAGCGCCGGAACAATACCTCTACGACTTTCCCGAACTTGGCACAGCGCTCATTGATGAACCCATCCTGGAACGCCTGCACGTGGATGTGCGCGGCGTGCTCGACCGTGAACCTCAACATATTTTGGAGCGCAACGCCAACCGCGAACCCGACTCGATGTACATCAACTCATGGGGCGGCGGCGTAACCAAAGCCGGACCCGATAACTGGTTCCCTTCCTACCATCCACTGGCAGAAACGCATTCCATCGAAGACCTCGAAAAATACGCCTGGCCTGATATGGATGACCCAACCCGCGTAGCGCACGTCCGCGCACACGCCCAGAAATTGCATCAAGAAAATCAATACGCCCTTATGGGCACTCCCTGGCTGGCATTTCCAGTGGAACGCGCCTACGAAATGCAGCGCATGGACAAGTTCTATCTCAATATGGGGCGTCACCCCGAGTTTGTTGTAGAACTGCTCAAGAAAACCGGCGAGCTGTGCAAAACCCTCATGGGGCACTTCCTCGACGAATGCGGCGATGTGATCGACATCATCAAAATCGGCGATGATCTCGGAATGCAATCCAGCCTGATGCTTTCGCCCAAGATGTACCGCAATTACGTCAAGCCCATCCACGCAGACTATATCTCCTTCATCAAATCCAAAACAAAGGCAAAAGTCTTTTTCCATACAGATGGCGATGTCTTCCCGCTTTTGCCCGATTTTGTTGAAATGGGCATCGATATTCTCAACCCCATCCAAACCTCGGCTGGCAAAATGTCTAACCTGCCTGAACTCAAAAAGCAATTTGGCAAAGACCTCACCTTTTGCGGCGCAATTGATACACACCGTGTCCTGCCATTCGGAACCCCTGAAGATGTTCGCGCAGAAGTCAAACGCGTCATTGACGTCCTCGGTGTGGATGGCGGCTATATGCTCGCGTCCGTCCATACCATCCTCGATGATGTCTCCGCTGAAAATGTCCTTGCCATGGTCGATGCAGTTGAGGAATTCGGCTGGTATAAAAAATAGTTTTAGGATATGACCCTATCTCGTGACTTTATCCATGACCTGAAAAAACGCTTCACAGGCGACCTTCGGCTTGATTCTGCTTCCAAAGTTTTATACTCCACCGATGCCTCAGCCTACCGAATAGAACCGCTGGGTATCGCCCTGCCCAAAACACAGGACGATTTGCAATCGGCAGTGGAACTCGCCGCAAAATATAAGATTCCCGTCCTTCCAAGGGGAGCCGGTTCTTCGCTGGCAGGACAAGCCATAGGCGAAGCGTTGATCCTGGATTGCTCACGTCACCTCGACAAGATCATCGAGATCGACCCCGAAAGTCGTTCTGCGACCGTGGAACCCGGCGTCGTTTTGGCAAATCTCAACCGCGCCGCCGCCAGACACGGGTTGACCTTTGGTCCTGACCCTGCTTCGGCAGAACGGGCAACTTTAGGCGGGGTGATCGGAAACAACGCCACCGGGGCACACTCCATTTTGTATGGCATGAGTGCAGACCATTTGCTGGAGGCGGAAGTTTTACTGAGTGATGGCAGCGTGGTGAGATTTGATGATGCGATAGCCAATGTTCGGGTTTCGAATACGCGATTATCGAACATCGTTTCAGTCGTTCACGAAATTAGAGAAAACTATTCTGACGCCATCAAACAAAATTACCCCAGATCATGGCGCAATTCAGCGGGATATCGCCTCAACTATCTTTTACCGTGGAGTTCATCCACCCCGCCGCGGTGGATAGGTGATACGTACCCTGCAAACCTGAAACCCAATACCTGGAACATGGCGCACCTCCTGGCAGGCAGTGAGGGGACGCTTGCAGTTATTCGTACTCTGAAAATAAACCTTGTTCCCAAGCCCAAGTACACCATATTGGGCGTACTTTCCTACCGATCCATTGCAGATGCTTGTGATGATGTGCCGCGCCTGCTTGAGATGAATCCAAGCGCCGTGGAATTGATTCCGCAATTGATCTTGCGCAATGCAAGAAGCATCCCCGCATATGCAAGACAAATGGGATGGGTGGTTGGCGATCCGGCGGCAGTGTTGGTCATTGAGTTTAGCAGCGATCAACCTTCAGAGTTGAAAGAGCGCATTAATCGCTGTCGAGATGATGCGCTGATTGTTGCAGAAGCGCCGGAAGAGCAGGCTCGCATTTGGAACATCCGCAAAGTGGGGCTGGGAATTTTAGACTCGCGCCCACAATCTGCGCGACCCATTGCATTCATTGAAGACTGCGCTATTCCAGTTGAAAGGCTCGGCGATTTTGTCCGCGAGGTGGAGAAAATATTGGATGCGCACGGCACGTTTGGCGGAATGTACGCGCATGCCTCAGCAGGATGTTTGCACATCCGCCCGGTGTTGGACTTGCAGCACGGCGAGGGCGTGCGCGCCATGCGTAATATTGTTGAGCAGGTTTTTGCGTTGACCATGTCTTTAGGCGGCGCAATGAGCAGCGAGCACGGTGATGGCATTGCCCGTGGTGAATTTATCGAGCGCACGTATGGGCGCGAGGTGACTGAAGCCATGCGTATGCTAAAACACGCCGCCGACCCCGATGATATTTTGAACCCAAAGAAGTTGTTCAACGCTCCGCCGATGGATACAAATTTGCGATATGGCGAGGGGTACAAAGCAAAAACATGGGAATCGGTTTTGTCTTTTAAGCATGAGCGTGGCTTGGCTGGCGCAATTGAATCTTGCAATGGGCAGGGTGTTTGCAGAAAAACCACCGGTGTGATGTGCCCATCTTTTCAAGCGACTCGCGACGAGGCGTTCAGCACAAGAGGCAGGGCGAATTTATTGCGGGGAATGATTACGAAACACGCATCACGAAATACGGAATTCGTAATGCGTAACGAACCCGCCACACAAGCCGCTTTCTCAGCTCTCGACCTTTGCCTCGCCTGTAAAGGCTGCACCTCGGAATGCCCCAGTGGTGTAGATATGCCGAAGTTGAAATACGAGTTCATGAACCAGTATTACAAATCGCACCACCGTCCTTTAAAAGATTACCTGTTCGGTTATTTCCATGTGGCTGCGAAAGTGCTTAATCCCGTTGCGCCGCTTGCCAATTGGTTCATGCGAACCAGTTGGACACATAAATTGATTGCACAGGTTTTGGGCATTGCCGAGCAAAGAGTTTTCCCAAAATTTATCCGTTGGTCACGCTTCAAGCGCGATAAAACCTTTGATAAAAAGGTGATCCTTCTTTCTGATGTTTTTTCCCGCTACATCGAACCAGAAGTGGAAAATGCTGCAATCGATATTCTGAATGCTTTGGGGTATGAAGTAAAAGTTTTGCAAACGATCGGCGCTGGGGCATCGCTGCTGTCCAAGGGATTTTTACAGGGCGCGCGTGCTCATTTTGAAAAAGTACTCAGAGAAATCGCCAGGCTGGATGGTGGGATGGACCTTCCTATCGTCGGGTGTGAACCGCCGGAGATATATTGCCTAAAATATGAATATGCCTCCTTGTTGCCAAATCGCCATGATGAAATAAAATCACTTTCTCAACGTGTCTGGCTGGTGGACGAATTTGTAGTGCGAACAGAAGGCGCTCAGATATTTCGTCGAGAGGGTCGCTTTTCGAAACACGAGGAAATTACCCTTCACCCGCACTGTCACCATCGCGCCGAAGGTCCCGCTGTTGACGGTTTTCCCTCTGGCGTATCAGCTACGGTGGAGATGTTGAGACTTTCTGGCTGTACTGTGGATGTAATTGACGCAGGCTGTTGCGGCATGGCAGGGACATTTGGCTTCGATACGGAACATTATGAACTATCCATGCAGGTGGGCGAGTTGGGCGTTTTACCAAAAATTAGAGCATCACAGAACCAGTGCGCATCCAGCGGCGCGGCATGTCGTATACAAATTCAACAAGGCACAGGGGTGGAGGCGAAACATCCGCTGGTGGTGGTAAGGGATCGATTGAGCAAAAGGTCTTGATAGACACGCCAATCAAGACCTTTTGCGTTCGCTTTTTTTTGACCTCACTCAGAGGGAATGATGATTATTGCTATTAAATAAATTAAGATTCCCGGTACACCGCCTGGAATAAAGGCAATGAACATGGCGAGACGAAACCAAAACGGGCTGATGCCGAAAAATTCACCAAGTCCACCGCATACACCGGCGATCATGCGGTCGTTTTTGGACCTGCGCAAAGAAATTCGTTGAGTATTCATTTTTTCTCCTTGTATAACTCAATATACGCAGGTATCCTAAAAAGAGTTTCGTTGATTTTTCGTAACGGGTATAATGCGCGGCTGTTTAAGCAGTAAAGGAAATCCCTATGAACTTATCTTTCAATTACGAACTTGTTGGCTACGCAGCTTCCATTCTGGTCGCTATCTCTTTGATGATGAAATCGCTGGTGCGTTTGCGGACGGTTAATCTGATCGGGGCGATCGTATTCATTGTATACGGCTTGCTGATCCATGCACTCCCGATCGTGTTTCTCAATACGCTCACACTCAGCGTCAATGCCTATAATCTGTGGCGAATGTGGCGCCAAAAAGATTACTTCACTCTCATGGAAATTCGTGCCGAGAGCACCTACCTCAAACGGTTTCTCGATTTTTACAGCAAGGAAATTTTGGAATTTATTCCCACATATTTGTTCAAACCGAAACCAGATCAATTGGTACTTTTTGTTCTTCGTAACATGCTCCCTGTGGGCGTACTTATTGTCAAACCCGAGGGAGAAGCGGCTCATATTTTTTTGGATTTTGTCATCCCCGGCTATCGTGATTTTCATGCAGGAAGGTTCCTCTTCGATGCCAGCGCCGACTTTTTCAGACAAAGAGGCATCACACGTTTGGTTACCGATTCAGGGAATAGGCGTCACGAAACGTACTTGAAACGTATGGGGTTCGTAAAAAATGACGAAAGATATGAAATGAAACTTCCACAAAGAATTTTCACTGAGCAACTCTAATTCCATGCCAAAATTGACTGTTGCGATTCTTACAGTTGCAATACTCTTAACTGCCTGCCAGCAGGAAATTCTTTCAGACGCCGCCCTGCCAGCCGTGACTTCTGTATACCCGACGAACACGCCTCTGACGACGCCCCTGCCTGCCGAGCCAACCTCGCTTTTCCCTGCACCGACAACGCTCCCCGAAGGCGCGGTTAACATCATCACCATTGGCGATGACCTTACTCAGGGAGAAGGCGACACAGTCGGACGCGGCTACCCGGGGCGCTTGATCCAACTTGTAACCCAGGTTAGACCCGGTTCCACGATCGCTAATTTCGGGCGCACCGGCTGGACATCTGAAGATGTGATACAAGGCAAGGGGGTGTTCGCAAGCCAATTAATGCGCGCCGTGAACGAGGTGAAATCTGTCACCGCACAAGATCGCTCGGCTGTTGTGCTGGTATGGGTGGGTGGAAACGACCTTTGGGAGCTGTACTCAGGGATTGCAGAAATAACCGTTGAAACCGAAGAGCAAGACGCCTTACACTTTGAAGGAAATATCAAAATTATCTTGTACGAGCTTCGTAACGCCGGGGCAGAAGTCATCATTGCAAAATTAGACGACCAATCCAAACGCCCCGCCCGTACGCGCCACGAGGCATACCCTGATATTACTACCTCGGAACTTAAACGCATGTCTATGCAAGTAAGCCGGTACAACGAGATCATTGCCAATGCTGCAAAGGAAAACAACGCATTGGTCGTGGATTTTTACGGCTCTGATATTTTTACTCAAGATGCCACACTTGCACCAGATGGCTATCACCCCAACTCAGATGGATACGAGCAGATTTATAAAGAATGGTACAAGGTGATGCTGAAGATACTTCCCTGAAGTTACTTGCCGCTCAGGGCGTAAGCCGCCACGCTAAAAGCGATGGCAACATTCAGCGAGCGCTTTTGACCCAGCATGGGAATGGAATAAATTTCATCTGTAAGTTCCAACAAGTCGGGGTCTACACCTGTAACTTCACTCCCCAGTAACAAAACAGATCTTTCAGCTTTAATATTTTTTACCTTGCGAATGTCTTTAGCGCCTTTACCCTCTTCAAGGGCGATAATGCGCCAACCTTCATTTTTCAGCCCGAGAACCAATCTTACTGCATCTTTATGGCTTGACCAGGGGATATAGTCCTCTGCGCCAAGGGATGTCTTACTCACGGCTTCAACATCTGGGGTGGGGGTGATTCCGCACAGATACACATGATCGAACCCAAACCCATCTGCACTGCGAAATATCGAACCCACATTCCAGGCAGAGCGGATGTTATCCAACAGCACAGCGCGAAACCCGCTTTTTGTGGCAGTGTTCTTTTCGATCACCTTTTCTTCATCACGGATCACCTTGCTGGTAATGATCTGGGTTTCGCCAAGGCAGTGCGGGCAGCGCGTCCCGAACGAATTACCTCGTTGAAGCGGGTAGCGCAATCCGCAGCTGGCACAGGCTCGCATGTCAAATATCAAATCACTCATCAGGTATGATTATACCCATGCGGTACATCCTCTTCAACAAACCTTATGGCGTGCTTTCGCAATTTACAGATGAAGGGACAGGACACCCTACACTCAGGGAATACATCAACGTCCCCAATGTCTATGCCGCCGGACGGCTCGACCGCGATAGCGAAGGCTTGCTCCTGCTCACCGACGATGGCGCACTCATCAAACGCCTCACCGACCCGAAACATCATATTGAAAAGACGTATCTCGTAATGGTGGAAGGCAACCCAACTCCCGAAAAGTTGAAGCAACTTTCAGACGGAGTGCAGATCAAAGGGCATTTCACCCGTCCTGCTTCCTTTCGCCTCATTCCCGACCCGCAGTTGCCCGAGCGACCCAAACCCGTCACGCCGCACGGACCGACCTCGTGGCTGGAAGTGAAACTGCGCGAAGGGAAGAAGCGCCAGATCCGCCATATGACCGCGGCGGTTGGGTTGTTTACACTGCGAATATATCGCATAGCCATTGGCAGGCTTGGAATTGAAAAACTGGATGTTGGAAAATGGCGTGACCTAACCCAAAACGAGCTGCGCCTCCTGCGCTGACTTTTTCATGGTTCTATCCTTTGGCATCAACCCCGCTTCTGTCACAATACGCGGTACGATCTCTTCCCATCCGACCGCCATAATATGAACACCATGTACGCCTTGTTTGGTTTTTATCTTTTCAACCAATTCCAAAGCGATTTTTAAACCCTCTTCCTGCTCGTTCCCTTTTTCTTTTGCCGCTTCCATTCTCTTCATTATTGTTTCTGGAATGAAAACGCCCGGGATTTTTGAATTCATATACGCGGCGGTCTTGTAATTCTTTAGCGGGGTAATGCCAATCAGAATATGCACTTTATCAAGAATATTTCTTTTGGCAATTTCGTTCAGCCATTCATCCAGTGCATCTGCATCGAATACAACATTTGTTTGGAAGAACTGCGCCCCCGCGTTGACCTTCTTCTCCTCGCGCAATGCCTGGAATTTCATATTAGAAGCAAAGGGCGAAGCCGCCGCGCCAAGGAAATATTTTGGCGCGGTTTTGATCTCGCGCCCATCAAGATATTTCCCTTCATCACGCATACGGCGCAAAACCCAAAGCATCTGGATCGAATCGAGATCAACAATATCCATGCGCCCGTTGGGACCCGGTCCCAGTACCATGCTGTCACCCGTCAGGCAGAGGATGTTGCGCACGCCCAAAGCCGACGCGCCCATCACATTTGATTGCAAACCTACGCGGGTATTTTCACGTCCTGTAATTTGCATTACCGGCTCTGCCCCAAGTTCCAAAGCGATCTGACTGCACGCCACCGACGACATGCGCGGAATGGCAGACGCGCTGTCTGTGAAATTCAATGCCGCCACATAGGGCTTGAGCATTTCTATATTGTTTCGCAATTTATCTGTGTTGATCGAAAGGGGAGGTGTGACTTCTGCCGCTGCAACAAATTCACCAGCTTTAAGTCTGCGCTCTAGCTCGGAGACGGGTTCGGTATATGCGGGCGGGTGATATTCAGAATCACCCTGCCACCATTCGGGCTGGCGAACCGGTCTAAAGATGGAATCAAAGGTTTGAGAAACTGCATCAGGCTTACCCGAAGAAAGAGCCGAAAGAATTTCCTTTGCCCCAATTTTTCCGGCTTGCGCCGCTACATCGCTCCATGAATCCGTTCCCGCCTTTTTCCAATCCATGGGGGGCAGTACTTCGAGCAGCAAGGCTTCGCGCCCAAGTTTGAAAGACCGCTCGTAAATTTTGTACCAGATGCACGGACGGCTCTCGTCCACATAGCAGCGTTCTGGGGTCGAGCCGCCGCAAGGACCGTTTCGTAAACCTTTGGGGCATTCCATTGGGCAGATGAGTGCGGTTTCTTGCAAGAGGCAGTTGCCGCACATGCGGCATCCGAACAGAGGACCTTTGATGGCGCGTTCAATGGATGCCAATGCGCGTTTTTTGAACGGTTGACGCTTGAAGGGCATGAAAGGCGGTTGATACCTTCGGGCTGGGGTAAAACCAGACATGGACTGCCTCCTGAATGATTATATATTATATATAATTTTACTCCCGCCCTTACTTTTTTGGGAAGGTTGCACAATGCGCCGCTGGGTATAATTTTTGCCATGACCAAAAAATATTATGGGTACGTTGTTACGCTTCTTGTTTTGACTTTGAGTTGGCTCCCGTCCATTGGGGCGGGTGCGCAGCCCGGGGTTTTTGTGCCGGTTCGCGGCGTTGCTGAGTTGATCGGCAAGGTGAACGATCTGCGAAGCGCACAAGGGCTGACGCCATATGCGCAGAATAGTATTCTCATGTCTCTTGCTCAGACCCATGCGGTGTATGTTTCCAGCACGGGTGTGTTGACCAATTTTGACCAGCAAGGCAAGCGCCCCTATGAACGCGCGTTGGATGCAGGCTACCTGCTCGCTGGTAATCTTTCTACTGGCGGTTTTTTGACCCAGGTGATCTACTCTGGCAAGGGGGTTTCAGATGATGATGTAATAACTGCATGGCAATCGAACCCGGCAGATTCTTCTGTATTGCTTTCACCAGATTATCAGGATGTAGGGGTAGGGATTGCCGCTGCGGATGGCATTACTTATTTTGTCTTGATCGCAGCATCCCAAACCGGCGATCTGATAACCTCCACTCCTTTTTTAGGGACGGGGACGCCGACATTGCTTGCGGGTAATGGCTTACCCAATACACCTTTGCCAGGCGGCGAGGTGTATCACACCGTCCAAAAAGATGAAGCGTTGTGGAGTATTGCCCTTGCGTACGGTTCAACGATCGCTGAATTGAAACTGATTAATCACCTTGCTTCGGATGAAATATTTGAAGGACAAAAACTCTTGATCCGCAGTGCGAATACAGTTACGCCAACCTTTACCGAAGTGCCAGTTACCGCCACCCTTGGGCTTTCAACATCCACGCCGACCCTGCCTGTGACGCCCACAATTACAAATACTCCAACTCCGCTTCCCACGCCGCCGTCTTCCATGCAGAACGGGGAAAAGGTTGTGGGTGGTATTGTGTTGGCGGCGTTGGTGCTTGCCGGTTTATTTTCTTTTCTCGGTAAACGTAAGCCAAATGTAGCGGATTAAGATATTACAAAACATCTGGCAAATGTGAGAGTGTATCAATGTGTTTTGATTGCGAAATAAATCATAAAAAAGGATGAAACCCTATGACAGAGATTCGAATTGATTCTTTATTGCCTGCCGAAATGGCGACACGGGCTGAATACCTTGGGGTTCGCAAGGCAGAAATGCCGGCGTTTACCATGTTTATGCTTGCGGTTCTTGCGGGCGCATTTATTTCGCTTGGAGCGATTTTTTCCACAACTGTTGCGGCTGGGGGGATGACCGTCGCTGCTGTGGACGGAACCGTTGTCTACACTTCAGGTTTGCCGTATGGTGTGACAAGGCTTTTGACCGGGTTGGTTTTCTGCCTGGGTCTTATTCTTGTTGTGGTCGGCGGGGCAGAGCTTTTTACAGGCAATAACCTGATCGTAATGGCATGGGCAAGCGGGAAAGTGACAACCCGTGGATTGCTGCGAAATTGGGGTATTGTGTATGTGGGGAATTTTGTCGGCTCGATCGGTACGGTCATTCTGACATTTTTTTCAAAACAATATACGTTCGGTGGTGATGCTGTTGGAATTACCGCCTTGAGAATTGCGGCAGGGAAATGTGAATTTACTTTTGTGCAGGCAATGGCGTTGGGTATTCTTTGTAATGCGCTGGTGTGTTTGGCGGTCTGGCTTACCTTTAGTGCGCGTACCACGCTGGATAAGATCGTCGCCATTGTTTTTCCGATCACTGCTTTTGTAGCAGCAGGGTTTGAGCATAGCATTGCAAACATGTACTTCATCCCATACGCACTGCTGATCAAGGGGTTTGACCCCGCATTTATTGAAAAGGTGGGAGGAAAGGTTGCCAACCTCGATTCGCTGACTTGGGAGGCTTTCTTCCTTGGCAATTTGATCCCCGTTACCATTGGCAATATTATTGGCGGGGTGGTGCTTGTCGCTGCTATTTATTGGGTAATTTTTCTGCGAGAAAGAAAAGATTACTAAAAGGAGAAAAAAAGATGAAAGCCTATGTGATGATCAAAATTCGTTCTGGCGAAGTGAAATCGGTTGTGGGGCATCTTCGCAGCATCCACAGCATTATTGAGGCGCACATGACCTTCGGTCCGTATGATGCGGTGGCGGTGGTGGAAACCGACGATCTGGCAACGCTTGGGCAGATCACAGCCTTACAAATTCAACCCATCCCCGGCGTGGAGCAGACGCTCACCTGCCTTGCGGTGGATGTTTAAACCAATTTGAATTTATAAAGAAGCGGGACGATGTTCTCATCGCCCCGCTTCTTTTTCTAGTAGAATAGCCGGACTTTTGAGGAAACATGAAAAGACTTGAACAATTAACCATTACCCGCTTTATCAGTATCCTCTCAAAAATTCGGGGGGAGAGTCTCTCAAGCCCACGAGCCACTGAGGTTGAGTTCATGAGCGCGCTTTGTCACCAAAAGGGACATGGGAGGGATCTGTTTTGTTTCGGCAACACG
>Ga0172367_10005945_pt1 | contig 14560 bp, 16 predicted proteins | sample Lak10m_FD_114542 | JGI IMG/M metagenome (GOLD analysis project Ga0172367, IMG submission 114542) | Freshwater microbial communities from Kabuno Bay, South-Kivu, Congo - kab_022012_10m | ecosystem: Environmental > Aquatic > Freshwater > Lake | place: Democratic Republic of the Congo: South-Kivu... | reverse complement strand
TCTTCAAGGGCTTCAAGATGCTATTACTTATTTTCGCAATCATCATCACCAAATGCTTTATGTTGAAGCCATCTCCTCTAATTTACCAATCGGTTCGGGGATCACCGAATCGGCTTGCAAAGTTATTATCAATGCTCGACTAGGCGGTTCTGGCATGAAATGGAAAGATTGGGGGGCTTCTATAGTTTTGAGCCTTAGAACTTTGTCTTATACCAAAGGGCGTTGGCAGCAATTCTGGTCTAAAATCAATCGTTATGGTTTCTCTCTCTAATTGCTACATCAAATTTTGGTCACACCCGTTGAACACGTTCTGTCTCGAAGCTAGCCTTGCCTTGCCTGAAGCCGCCCATTCTTGCAAAACCTGAATTTCCTGCTGAGCCGTTTGCGCTAATGGCACAATTTGACTAGCGGCTTCGAGGATGTCATCGGTGGTGAAGTCACGATTTTGGCTGAAGCCAATATGCATCGCTTCGATGATCCCCTGTTCAATCTCTGCACCTGAGAAATCGAGCGTTTCATAGGCGAGGCGGTCGATATCGTAAGCGCGAGTATTGTGGGGACGGTATTTGCCTAGATGCACTGCAAAAATCTGCGATCGCTCCTCTTGGTTGGGTAAGCCCACGAAGAAGACCTCATCGAATCGACCTTTACGCAACAGTTCAGGAGGCAAAGCGCGAATATTATTCGCAGTCGCTACCACAAATACAGGGGAAGTCTTTTCCGCCATCCATGTTAAGAAGGTTCCAAATACACGATTGGTTGTTCCAGAATCACCACGACCTTCGACACCTGAGAAAGCCTTATCAATCTCATCAATCCACAATACACAGGGAGAGAGCGCTTCTGCTAGCTGAATCATTTGCCTAGTACGGGATTCACTCTCACCCACTAGTCCCGCAAACAGACGACCAACATCAAGACGTAGTAGAGGCAAATGCCAATGGTGGGAAATCGCCTTTGCGGTGAGAGACTTGCCAGTACCTTGAATTCCTGCTAACAGCAAGCCTCTGGGATGGGGTAAGCCATATTTGCGGGCGCGATCGCTAAAGGCTCCACCTCGTCTTAATAGCCATTCCTTAAGATTATCCAAACCACCGATATCATTAATTTCTGTAGTCGATGGATAGAATTCTAAAATTTGGGTTTGGCGAATACTTTGGCGCTTTTCTTCGAGAATTAGTTCCACATCTTCGGGACTGAGACGACCATTTTCGGCGATCGCTTTGGCTAGTACTCGTCGGATGCGCTCTAGCGATAATCCTTGGCTGGCGCGGACTAAATCATCGATCGCCTGTTTATTTAGTTGCAGATCATTAGCTGAGTTAGTGGAATTGGTGATTTGTTCAATTTCTATTTTCAGTTCGCTAGGATTGGGAAGTGGAAATTCGAGAATTGAGAAAAATTCGCTAAGACTGTCAGGAATACTAATCTGTGAGGCAAGCACAATAATATTTTGCGCTTCGCTTTTGAGTTTACGGGCAAGATTTTTGAGCTTACGAGCGATCGCCACATCATCAAGAAAGCGATCAAAATCACGCAACACAAACACTGCCCCTTTAGGGGTTTTATCCACAAATTCTAAAGCTTGGAGGGGATTGCGTTTACCAGTACCTGCATCATTAGGATTGGACTGATAGCCATCGACAAAATCCCAAATACACACGCTACGACCGAGGGATTTTGCCACATTAGTAATCACGGCTTCGACCCGTTCTTCTTCGGCTGAGGGTATATAAATCAAGGGGTAACGGGCGCGGAGGGTCAGATTTAATTCAGCTTCAAAATTCATTGATCAGTAAGCCGTGAGTAAAACGCTAGAATATCTACAGCCTATAATCTAAAGCAAACTATAGCAATATTGTTGTAACTTTCATTTTGCCGTAGAAAAATGAAAACTCAAAATCCTGATTATGTTTGTTTCAAAATCGAGCGATATTTCGCATACTTGCGTAGTTAAAGCGATCGCTGGTTTACGATCTCCATCCTTTTGAAAAACAAGTGCATTGGCAGTATCTTTATAAACATTTTTGCGATCACGCAATCAAAACTGACTGTGATAGGTCAAAACCTTCACATGTAGTTCATTGGCAAGCCTCTTAGAAATTGCTAAACAGCGATTGCTTTATCTCTCGTCCAAACATTCAGCGATCGCATTTAACTCTGTTATTGCTTTGATTAAGCGATCGCGCAAAGCTTCGTCCAGTTTGGGATTTTGTAAAGCCACCTCTTGGATAGCGTCTAGCCACTTGGAGATCGGGACATGGCTCACTGCTGCGCGTAGTCCCATATTGGTGAGGATTGCTAGGTAAAAACCTTTGAAGTCCTCTGGGTCGCCATAGTCATAGAAGCCGTCCCATAGCTCTAGTTTTTCGGGGGTGTATTCGAGGTATTGATCGAGGGTGATTGGGGTGCGATCACTTTGGGGCTGGGGGAGGGGTGGTTGGGGCATAAGTACTCAATAAATGAAAATATGATCTTGTTCGGACACAATCTTACAAACTCTAATCTGATTTAGTGACATTCTTGACCGCAAAGCGCTTTTCGCCTGATGTCATTCTGGCGATGCAACTGTTGAGGGATGGGATAAGAGAGGGGATAGTCTATTTTTTGACTAAGGAGATCGCTTTAGCAGATTTGACATTGATTCCTTCGAGCAATTCTTTGAAGGACATATAGTTGTAAGAATCAACACATCGGCTACTAAGATTCTCTTGGAGCATCTTTTCTCGTTCGCGCCGAGCCTCCGCATCATTGGGGTACAGCTCTAACCATTGACTATATGCATCAAAAGCATCATACCAATAGTAATATTTCGCATAGATACGCGCCTTGTCTAGAATGCTACTTTGCGGTTGAATTTCTTTCAGCACATTCGTATTAGATTCTTGCTGAACGAATACAAAGGTACTTTCCAAGCCTGAAAAATCCGTATCGATTGCATCTATTTTCCAGCGTTGAATCTTTCTATTAGGGTTTGCGAAATTGCCAACAGGTAAAGCAGTTTTGTATAGTCCTTCTGCTAAATTTTTCACTTCGCCTCTAAACCTGCGAACAGATTGATCTTCATGTAGTTGCATCGTTATTCTCAATGCAAATATGGAAACATTTCGATAGTTTTTGTTCTTACTAAGATAAAAATACAAAGAAGGTTGATGGGAAAGCGTTCGACCACCATCTTTAGGTACGATTGCAATGATGCAATAACTCGGTGGCACATGGAGAGCCCCCCTTTGCTGTAGTTTAAGCCCTAGTCCATATTGTGAATTTTTTTGCTGTGCGATCGCGATCAAGCCATCTCCAAGAATTGCAGGCACAAGTAATAAGCTCAAAACAACATTTGCCCAATTAGTTTGACTTCTCAAGCGTTTCAATTTTAGATTTTTAGCCATATATTACTAAGCCTAGCTTTTTCATGGGTTTTATTTTCTACTAGAACGAATTCATTTTTCCAGTCTTTGACCTCAATACCAATAAGGCTCTCAACGGCGCAGCACGATAAAATCATGGGTACGTCATACCAGATTAGATAATCCATCAAGTTTCTGCTCCAATCTCACCATAAAGCACTTTTCGCTTGATGGCATTCGGGCGATGTAATACCAATTCACAGAAGTGTCGCCACACTTCTGTGAATTAAAAACCAAACCCTGTAAGGGTTTTGAAAGCACAAAATGGCGTAGCCATTTCGTGCTTTGGTATAACTATTGAGGGATGGGATGAGAGAAGGCATTAGTTATTTTTGTTCTTCTACGACGGATGAGGACAGTAAATAATTGCTATCCTTTTCAAGCTTTGCCTCTGTCTCTATAACAATTATCAAGGGAAAATCAATCATGTCACAACCCCAAAACCCTTTTAACGATCCATCGGTAACTGTTGTAATTTCAAGACGGGTTAAGCCAGAATGTAAGGCCGAATTTGAACTATTTCTGTCTGGTATCACCGATGCCTGTGAAAAATTTCATGGCTATTTGGGTAGTAATATTTTCCCCCCTGTAAATTCTGAAGATCCAGAGTATCGCATCATTTTTAAGTTCGACCGTCTTAGCAATCTCCGTAATTGGGAAGCATCGCCAGAACGTAAGTATTGGTTTGACATAGCCGAATCACTCACTATCAGTCCTCCCCAAATTCAGGTATTAACTGGTTTAGAAACTTGGTTTACTCTTTCTGGCAATCCATCAATTACACCTCCTCCTCGCTACAAAATGACTGTAGTTACGTGGTTGGCTGTGTTCCCACTAATTACTTTTATTTCTCTAATTCTTAAACAGCAATTAGCAATCTTGCCTTTAGTATTTCGTGTGGCAATTATTACAGCGATCGCTGTTCCAACCATGTCTTATCTAGTGATGCCACAAATGACTAAGTTATTCTCAGTCTGGCTCTATCCTTCATTAGATATTGCACCCCCAATAACCGATACTCCTGCCAAGACACTAGAAAGTTCTGAACTTCCACTTCCACTACCTGAACTGAAGTCTACTGTCGAGGAGACTGAATTAATAGTTAGTAAAATATTGTGATTGAGTTAGTAATTCGTGGCTAATCTAAAAGCTCCGCGATCGCATTTAACTCAGTGATCGCCCGAACTAACCGATAGCGCAAAGCATCTTCAAGCTTGGGATTTTGCAAAGCTACCTCTTGGATGGCGGCTAACCATTGTGCGATCGGTACATGGCTCACGGCGGCGTTTAGTCCCATGTTGGTGAGGACTGCTAGGTGAAAGCCTGTCATGTCTTGTCCTGCGTAGTTATAGAAGCCATCCCATAGCTCTAGTTTATGAGGCGTAAATTCGTCGTACTGCTCGAAGGTGATTGGGGTGCGATCGCTTTGAGGTTGGGGGAAAGGTGGTTGAGTCATGGGTGGTTAGTTAACTTCATCTAAAGACTTAATTAAATCTTCTTTTGTAACTGTAATTTTTTCTAGTCTTCCTCGTTTAGATGCTGGCTTTTTGTGGTTATTGTCATGCGGCGCGGACATTTGCGGGTGGGCATCGATGCAGCGATCATACTCAACACGGATCGGGCTTTTCTCATCTTCTGCCATTACTGATTGATGCTCGGCTGTGGGGATATTGCGCCGCTTGGCTTCTTGGTGTTTGAGTGCTTCGACTTTTTTGGGCTAGTTGTTAGTTTTGTGTTGAGGCATGGTTATTTACGACTGACGAATAGACTGAGAACCGACATATTGATGAATGATGCTAGACAAGAGCAAAGGTATAGATACTCCCGACCGAGAAGCTAACTCTTGTAGTGAGTCAATATCGCTACTAGGTAGCTCGATTGTAATTTTTTGAAGGGATTGCATATAGGCTTGGGCGTGACGCTGATAGCGATCGATCTCTTGCTGTAGGTTTGTGACAGATTGCCATTCTCCACGTTCTACAGAATCTAAAATGTTTTGTTCGTAATCATCAAGTTGGATAGTCATATCATTCTCCTAAGTATTGTTTTGTCATTTTGCGACTGGGAATAATGGTCTTGAGAAAAAACTCGCTATCATCTTCTACGAAAGGAACGAGATAAACATAGCGATCAATCTCTACAATAAAAATTCTTTGATTTGGGTATTTCTCCTGATTTGGATGTTCGATGGTATCAAGTAGTTTGCCTCCTGTTATAGCTGATACGATAGTTGGAAAGTTAATTTGCCTCTCTAGTTGTAGTTGACTATTTTTATCGACATTCCACCGAAAAGGCTTTAGTGGTTCTTGGGGCATTATTCATTCCTTCTTGATCAATGAATCAATTAACTTGTGAAAGTCTGAGTCAATCTCAAATACCAATGTAAACTCAGCAAAAAACCAACGTCCGAACTTGCCTAAGTTGTTTACTCCTAGAATCCAGTAAGTTTGCATCGTATTGGCTTTGCCCTTATCATCTTCGCCTCTAAATCCTTTAATTTTTACAATCAGCTTTCTGAGCGAGTTCGGTCTGGGTTAGATTTAACCTTAACTGAAGTCCACTAATTAAATTTGAATAACTTTTGACCTGTAACTTCATTACAGCGAAATTTATAAAGTAATAAACGCACTATATCAGATATTTTTTAGCTTTTGTGTGGCAAAAAATCAATGTCTGTGAGGTTGTATCAGGGAATAAGTCGCTAATTCTTGCAAAGAGCATACGGCTTTGAGTTGCAGATAACTTGTTTTTTCGCCTTCTTTTACCCCTGCCCGTAGGCGATCGCTTGCTGGAAACTGAAAATTATCAATACTTAACTTTCTTACCAATCGCGATCAAAGCCTTTCACAATAGACTGTAATCATCGATCGCCATACAAGAATGATGGAGATATTGCTATATTTATAGCGATCGCTTGATTAGAGAATAAATGTTTAAGTTTGCTCACAAACTTGCTGGCTTAGCAATTTATACAGGGCTGTGCCTAGGATTCGCTGGCGCAATAACACCAATCACGTCACCCGTATTTGCTGAAGATAGCAGCCTTGGCATTGTCATGCGGCGCGGACATTTGCGGGTGGGCATCGACGCAGCGATCGGTGGCCCCTACATGTTTTGGAATGCCAAGACCCAGTTTTATGATGGCTTTGAGCTAGAAATAATCCAAGAAATTGCCGCAAGACTAAATATTGAGCCACGTCCCATTAATATCCCTTGGGCAAACCAACCTGAAAATTTGGCTTCCCGACAGGTCGATATTCTGCTCAGTGCAAGGGAAGAAGGAGCATTAGAAACAGGCGAGACTAAAGGCAAATTTATTGAAACAGCGACTTACTATCGTAGTACTCAACGTTTGCTAATCAGAGCTGATGGTACACAAATCAAATCCTTACGCGATATGATCGGCAAGCGAGTTGGAGTTGTGGCAAATAGCGGAGGTGCAGCGATCGCTGAAACCTATAATAAAAACAGAGGTAATGCCATTCGCCTGTTTTCATCAAGGGATCTTGATCGGATGGTGATCCAACTACGCGATCGCCAACTTGATGCGATGATCCTTGATGAACCTGTGGCAGTATGGCAAGTACGCAACAACCCTAACTTTATAATTGTTGGGGAACCGTTAATTCCAATCCGCCTTGTGGCGATCGTCAACAAAGATGATGTCTCGCTCAAAAAAGCCATCGACAAGGCTTTAACAGAGATGCGTCAAGAGGGTAAACTCGAACAGATACTTAAGAGGTGGAACCTGTGGGAAAGCCAGAAAACTTTAAAATCAACAAAGGTCTTGCCAGTCACGGTATTAGCGATCATTACGCCATACTCGGTTTACCAATGACCACTGATGCCGCGCAAATCCGCAAAAAATTTCTCAAACTTGCAAAGATTTTGCATCCCGATGTGTTTGGTAGAACTCCTGAAGAAAAAGAGACTGCTACCAAATATTTCTCAAAGATGGTTAGTCCAGCATATCAATTGCTGAATAGCGATCGCGAACGTGGTGAATATCTAGCAACTTTGAGGATGTTTGCCCAAAACAAAAAACAAAAGGAAGAATTGCCGACCTTCAGTTCTGAAATTGCTCAGAAACTGTATCGAATTCCCCATGAAATTACCTACAAGCAGTATGTTGAGCAAATTTCACCGAAGCAATATGAAACTCTCGACTCAATTTTAGAATATACTGCTACGCTCAGCGAGTTAAATCTCGTATATTTACTTACTCAAACCAGCCTTACCTTTACTTCAGGTAGAAGCGCAGCTTCGGCATCTGAGTTTCAGCCTACCAATGCAACCGCTAACGCTGGGGCCGCTCCTGTGGCTAAACCCGCCCAGTCCCCTGCTCTACGTAACCTGAATATGGCTGAGCTATTTATCAGTAAGAAACAATGGACTGATGCGCTTAAAGAACTGCTTAGCGCCGAAAAAATCGATCCCAATAATGCCAAGGTCTATGCACTCAAGGGCTTAGTGCAGATGAATCAAAATGCAGCGGCGATCGCTAAGGCAAGCTTTCAAAAAGCGCTCAAACTCGATCCTAAAGAACCAACGGCTCTCAAATACATTAATCAGGTAACAGCGGCGACAAAACCACCAGAAAAGCCGCCAGAGAAGAAAGTCGGTCTATTTGGCTGGGGCAAAAAATAGCAGACAAATTTCTCGCTAAAGGTAGTAGTTTTGATCATTTAAATTATAGCGAGGCAGCAGAGTTGGATTTCCGCAAATTAAAATACTACCGACATAATTCTCTGATTTTAGTTGTTAGCGGCGATCGCCAACTTTTAGATGCGGGCACTGGTCAGCTAATGAGGGATAGGTGCTGAAACGTCCATTTCAAGCCGATAAAAAAGGCGGAAATACGTCGATCACGTTTTAGATGACCAGTGCCATTACTTTAGTCTTTGTGCCGTGAAGCTTTAATTTGATCGATAAAAAATTCTTCAAGGGTTTGGCGGGCTAGCTCGATCGTGATCGCCTTTGCACCAATACTTGCAATATAAGTCAGAAATTCTGGTAGATCCTTCGCTAATTGACCATGCCAAGTATCATTTTGGAAATTTAAATGCTCTAACCAAGGTTTCAACTCTTCTTCAGAGCCGCCATGTCCACTGACCTGATAGGACTGCTCAGTACCCAGTAACTCATTTAATGTGCCCATCGCCACTAGTTCTCCCTTGTTGAGGATACCAATGCGATCGCAGATTAACTCCACATCAGACAAAATATGGCTGTTAAAAAATACAGTTTTGCCTTGATTTTTGAGCATCAAAATAATTTCACGCACCTGATAGCGACCAACAGGATCAAGCCCAGACATTGGCTCATCAAGAAACACAATTTCGGGATCGTTGATCAGGGCTTGGGCGACCCCAATTCTCTGCACCATGCCTTTAGAATATTGGCGCAATTGCTTTTTCCTTGCTACAGATTGAGATAACCCGACAAGATCTAGCAAATCAGCAATGCGCTGACGACGTAAAGATGGCGCAACCCCAAACAAGCTGCCAATAAAATCAAGTAGTTCCCAGCCTGTCAAATAGTCATAGTAGTAAGCATTTTCGGGTAAATAACCGATTGACTGCTTTGCCGTGCGATCGCCGAGAGGATATCCTAAAATTTCACCAGTCCCAGATGTGGGTTTGACAATACCCAATACAATTTTTAACAATGTGGTTTTGCCAGCTCCATTAGGTCCTAACACACCAAAGGTTTCGCCTTGGCGAATGGTTAATGAAAAATCCTGTAAAGAACTAATTTTTTGATTTAACCAAAAGCCAGTACGATAAATTTTGCTCAAGCCATCCGCGACAATAGCGTTGCCCTGAATAATCTGTTGTTGGGATTCATTAGTCAATACTTCTACCATAGCTACCGATCTAAAGCTGCAATGTTCATGCTTAGAAACACTATTTTAGCGTCAGTTCGAGATCATTTAACGTGGGTTCGATATGGTCATTTGCAGCGTGCGAAGCGCAAATGCCAAAAAATGGTAAAAATCGCTAAGCGATTTTTACCATTTTTTGCTTCTGTCGAACTGACGTTAAACAATCTGAATTTAAAGGTAAAGATAAAAATCGTTACTTTACTAATTGAGATGTGTTAATAGATAACCTATACAATGTAATGAAACAAGGCTAGATAGCGCCCAGCTATGAGTAATATTTTTTTGCTGCCACCAAACCTAGACAAGAAAGAGCGTTTTGCCGCTTCTTGGGAATATTTGCTAGAAAATATTCAAGATTTAGGACAGGATTTCGTTGACTTTTTAACGCAGCGATCGGGCAAGCCAAGTTCAACCTTTGTTAAAGCTGTTAGCTATCCTTCATTTATGTCAGATATACAACCTGACATAATTTTGGAATGTCAAGACTTTGATATTCTCTGTGATCATCGTTTGGAGAGTGAGTTAAGCAAGCTCTCTTTAGACTCATTATTTGTTTTGGCTAAGTCTCAGGCTAAACAGACTTATATAGCAGTAATTAGTAATAGCTATTGTCTAATCGAGTCTGAAATTTTAGATAGTAATTTAGCAAAACAGCATTATCTAAAGCCATATGATGAAGTTAATTCATCCATGCCATATTTTTGTTGGCAAGATGTATATGCTTTGGTAGCTCAAAAGCACGAGCGCCTTGCCCATGAGTTTGCCGAATATATGCATTTTATGTATATGCAACCCTGGCAGCATAGTCAATGGGGTGAGCTATTTATTAATCCTAATGTGGCAAAAATGTTTAGTCAGCAATGGGCTAAAACAATCAATTATTTTCAAGCAAGGAAGACTGACGCAAAACCAAGTGGCTATAGCGCCTTAGAGGTTATTTATCCTTTACCTTGGTTGCAATTGCTTTATATCTATGCTGCAAGATCTGTAAGTCATAGCGATCTCCAATCAGTGAGTCCTTATCTTGTCGCAACAATTTGGATTAAGGGGGACGCAAAGACCCAGATTCAGGCTTTTCATGGCATTTCTGATCATTTCACGCTACCAGATAATAATCATATTATGGTCGAGATTAGAGCGAGTCTTGCCGATGGTTTATGGATGATCAAAACTGGTAGCCGCCCAAAATTAGCTGCAACATATTACACGTCACTAGATCGTCTTGTTGCCTCAGATTCTAAGCAAATGCAGCAAAATCTGTTTGCTTTTACTGAGGCAGTCTTTAATCATGCTCAAAGTATACAAAGCTAAGGCTTTCACGCTTTTGAGCAATTGCTAACGCCGCAGGTGCTACAGCGCTTTGCGCTGACTTATATCAAAGTACAATGTGGCTAAGCCGCTTTGTACTTTTAAAATCCTTTTTGTGAAGTAGAAAGCGTTGCGAAGCAACGCTTTCTACAAATCTTTTGGGACTATTTAAAGCCTTGGGTAACTTCTACGTAGATATTTTCTAGGCGGACGGGTTGGCGCATAATTGAGTCAATTGTGATGCCTTCAAAACATTCCAGGATTTCTTTTAGTTCCATGATCTTAGGTAGCCAAAAAGCTAAATCACGTCCGTAGTAGCGATAGGCAAAGCCCAACTCGATCGCTCTAGCGATCGCCAAATCCTCAGTAGGTGTACAAATAATTGCAATTTCTTTAGCAGGAACATGTTTACTCAGTTCTTCAAGACTTCCTTCCGCCAGTAAACTACCTTGTTTGATAATGCCAATTCGCTGACAGAGGCGTTCGGCTTCGTCAAGCATATGTGTAGTCAATAAAATGGCGGTATCTTGACTTTTAAGTTTGCGAATCAATTCCCAAACTTCATAACGAGCTTCAATATCTAGTCCTGTGGTTGGTTCATCAAGTACCACCAATTGTGGCTGATGCACAAGGGCGATCGCCATGCTCAGCCGACGCTGCATTCCGCCGCTAAGAGTATCAGCAATACTCTTAGCGCGATCGCCTAGACCCACCAGTTCTAAGCAGTACTGAGATTGCTTGCGACAAGCTTCATTGCTCAGCCCATAAAGCTGCCCAAAAAAACGCAAATTTTCTTCGCAGGTTAAGCTCTTATAAAAAATATTTTCTTGAGGAGCCACGCCAATCAGCGATCGCGTTGCACCTGATGCATGTAGACCATTCATTGTGACAAGCCCGCGATCAGCTTGTATCAAACCACATAAAATACTAATCGTAGTGGTTTTACCAGCACCATTCGGACCTAATAACCCATAGACTTCGCCTGCTTGAATAGCAAAACTTAAGTCCTGTAAAACTTGCTTCTTCCCATAAGATTTACAGATTTTGCGAACTTCTAGCACAGAATATCTATCTCTTTAAAGTAATGCTTAAAGTATAGCAATGTAAATTTTGCTTAAGACATAAAATCTCAAAGAGTAATGGCGGCGCAAAGCGCCGCCATTACTCTTTGAGATTAGTACTGTAATATGCTGTACTCGCCCTGAGGAAGCAGCAATGTAGACTCTATTTGACTCTTAACTAGGGGGCTGAGATATTCAGCATTATTCAAGCACTCGATCAAAAGCTTATTGGCATCATGATATGTCCGCAACACTTTAATTTGATTGTCGCTAAACTGCCACTCTTGCGAACTTTTACGGTGCTGAACAATCAAGTTACGTAATTTTTTTGACCAATCTAAACCCTTAGCTTGCCACCACTTAGCAAAAGATTCTCGATTTTTAGAAGGATCGGGAAGTTTTTGGCGTAAAAACTGTAAGCCTTTCTGGAGATCTGGCTCAAGTATACAAGCCAACTCTAAAACAGGATGGTTAGCAAAATATAAAGCCAAGTCTAGATTGAGTGCTAAATTAATTGTGTAATCAATATCTACCTCTGTAGCCATTGTGTTGTCGTTGCCTAAAGCCTTGCTGCGAGCACGTTCCAATGATCGGGAATGAGCAATGTCTAAGGCGCGAGCGCGATCAAGCGATCGCGTATTTTCTAAATCAATATCTAAATATAAAGCCCGAATTGTCACGGCTTTGTAAGGAGTTTGGATCTGAATTGACTGTTGATTAACCCATGTGAGAAATGATTGCAATTGAGGATCTTGACTCACCAAGTCATCAATTTTGCGTTTCATCATCTTCAACATGCGATCTGCTTGTTGGGAAATACTAACAGTCATTACTATTACCCCATGCCAACGCTTGAGATAGATACGTTCAAGCAAATATTTTTGAGCATCACTTGATGTACTATTGGCAACTCGATAGGCGGCAAGATAATCATGCAATGTCGTATGAGCAAGTGAGTAAATGCCTTTAGCACATTCAACCAATAGACTATGCTGCCATTTGAGAATCTGAAAGATCTGATCATAATTAATCGCCAACTTGGATAAGTTGTGACTAGCTACAATACGGTTCTGAAAGTCTTCTTCAAGTTGATTGTTTTGCCATATATAGCCGTGGCGATCTAGCGACACGATCGCCACATAGGAGAGTAAATCTAGTTTTTGAGAAGTTGATAAAGCATGATTTTGATCGCTAGGCAGGCATTTAGTCTGCTCCCACTTAGTTAATAATAGGTTTAAGATTTCTTGATAAAAGTTGGGTTTGAGATACTCACAACTGTTAAAAACAGTACAAAGATGGGTTAACAATAAAGGACAACTAGCTATTTCAGCCAATGGTTTATTTGTGGCAAGCAATTGTTGGAACTTTTCATGTTTCTTCGGCTTGTCAGCACAAGTAGTTTGGAACCATTGACTGGCAAATGCGGTAATTTGCAATTCTTCAAAAGGTGCTATTCCCACTATCGAAAATGACTCTAAGATATGCCCATAGATGGGATTGCGTGTAGCAACTACTAGGCGATTCTTGGGATAGCGATCACTAAATCTCAAGATTTTTTGAGTGACTTCTGCACGATGTATTTCAGGTAGATCATCTAACTCATCCCAAATCAATAACAAGTTTCCTTGGGTTAATAATTGCTCAACTTTGTGATCTAATAATTCATCTGATAGTCCATAGTGAATCAGTTGTTGCTTTAACCATAAAATTGGATCGCCTATATGATCCAAGGTAACCAGCGATCGCAAAGGCAAAAACAATGGCAGATATTTAGGCAAAATACTACCTGAGATACAGGATATTGCCCAATATTTAAGTAACGTTGTCTTTCCTGATCCTAAACCGCCAACCAACAAAACTTGCTTGGACTTTTCTAGAGCCTGATTTGCTGGGATTTTAGGTGGATGGAGTTTTTCTAGGTAAAAGCGATCGTATTGTTCAGGAGATACATTTGCAAAAGCTTCGTTTAAATCAATGCACTGACTGCTTGGCAAAGTAGCAAAAACATTAATTTCTGTATATAAATCATGCAAATTAAGTGGTGTATTTATATCAATTACTCTAAGACGATCGCATTGACGGATCAAAGCAGAAGAGATATTTTTGCGAATAGTCTGCAATAATTGATCAATTCCAAATTCAATACTTGTAGGCAAGCTATCACTCAAGCTTTGAATGTTGCTGTCTGTAGTTAGATTATTATTTGAGTTGCCAATCCCTACAGTCTTATTATCTGCAACAATATTATGAGTATTATTAGTAGATACAATAGGGTTTTGAAAAGTTGATAAATCTTTGCTTTCTACGGATTTTTCTATTGTCAATTCCTGAATATTGTTTATAGAAATATTTAGCTTTTCACAAACTAAGTCATAGGTATTGCGATCGACTATTTCTCCATTCAAGAAGTTTTCGACTAGTTGCACAGCTAAACTAAGCTCACTTGCTAACTGCAAAGACGTGTATCCTCTAAGTTTTAGCTCTTCTTGTGCTTTGCTAAGGATATCGGAAGATGCTCTTAGCATTAAGGCTGCAACCATATTTTTAAACCCTATTTTGCCAACTTTTTCAAAAATTGCCTAAATCAATTTTATTAGTTGTGAGTGCTTATAGCGCTTTGCACTTAGTTAAAATCCAGAAATATTTTTGAAAGTGACGCTAAGCGCCACTTTCAAAAATATTTCTGTACTACTCAAAGCCTCAATTGGCTGTAGCACCCACAATATCATTGATTAGTACCAAAGCACAAAATGGCGTAGCCATTTTGTGCTTTCAAAACCCTTACAGGGTTTGGTTTTAATTCACAGAAGTGTGACCACACTTCTGTGAATTGGTATAACTTATTATCTAATACGAGAAGTCTATTCCTGTGAGTTTTTTAACATTAGCGATTGATGTTG
>Ga0172367_10005940_pt1 | contig 14573 bp, 13 predicted proteins | sample Lak10m_FD_114542 | JGI IMG/M metagenome (GOLD analysis project Ga0172367, IMG submission 114542) | Freshwater microbial communities from Kabuno Bay, South-Kivu, Congo - kab_022012_10m | ecosystem: Environmental > Aquatic > Freshwater > Lake | place: Democratic Republic of the Congo: South-Kivu... | reverse complement strand
TGTGTCATGCTCAAATTAAAGCATCTATTCTGTAATTACAGGCAATTAAAAAGACTAAAGGCAATAAATTGCCTCGCTCGTTTCCCTCTCAGGTCTGAAGACACTGAGTTTCCCACTTACCGTATTATTTTTATGATCAATTTAATGCTCAATCTAGGGCATGGAAGAGAATTAATCAGTTTAGGTAACTCGGGCACCAGATAATCAACTTAGGATACTCTGGTCAACTTAGTATGGCACCATACCCAAGCTGGAAACCATTTTGTGATAGGTTAATTCATACTATTGTAAAGTGCTTCATTCCCTCAACCCGATCTTCCTGGGATATGGGGTTAAAATGTTAGAAAAATTGGTCTATTTCTTAAAGTGATAACTTTCCCTTCCATTTAGAGGCTTTATGAATCTCAAAGATTGGATGCTACTGGTTCACCCCGCCCTTGCGGTCATCTTAATTTATCCATTAGTGGGGATTGTACTTCATTTTGCTTGGCAAACCCGCCAACGTCGTTTACACGATAGTGGCACTGATAAACCAAAGAAACCAGTCACAGTAGCCATTGATCATGTTCAATTTGGACGGTATCTTACTGGTGTTGTGGTTGTCGTTACTTTAGTTGCTTTGGTTTATTCCATTGTGTTCAAGAATATTGTTCCGAATAACCTTTGGCAGACGAATCAATTCCTGTTCATTTTTATTCTTTCCATGGTGGTAGCCACTGTTGCCACTTTGACACTTCTCTATCAAGCCAGGGAAAACTATTGGCGGGCAATTTTTGCGGTTTTGACTGGGGTTGGACTGGTGATTTTAGGTAGTCAGGATGGAGTCTTCCGCCGTGATAATGAATGGTTTATTTCCCATTATTATTACGGAATTACAGCATCCCTGCTGATGGTATTTTCCCTGGCAATTATTCCTGATATTTACCAGGATCGAACCAACCGCTGGCGTTATCTCCATGTTATTTTCAATTGTTTCGCAGTTCTTTTATTTGTAGGGCAAGCCATTACAGGAACCAGGGATATATTTAATATCGGTCAGTATACCCCCCCGCCAGCATTTATATTATCTTCATTCAGTCTCCTGTTTTGATCCAAAATCCATTCCCCATGTTGTTTCAGGGACTGAGCTTTGCGATATTTTTCATCATTTCTGGTTTGATTCCCATCGCCATTATCCTATCTGGCATTCAGGGAAAGATAGATTGGTTTTTAAGTATTTCTCTATTCATTCTTGCCTATGATGTATGTCAATGGCTTCTTGTCTTAAGGTTTGCCGAAGGACGGTGGAACCGGTCTCGGCAGGGGGTGGAGTGGTCTTCTCCTCCCACCATTACGGTAATTATACCGGCTTGGAATGAAGAGTCCGCCCTTGTTCCCACGTTGACCACTGTATTGAATCAAGACGATTCCCCCGACGCTATTATTATTTCTGATGATGGCTCTACGGATAATACAATTTCTTGGTTAAGTGCCAACTATGAACTTACGTTTCAAGGCACCCTAGGGATTTCCCAACGTTATCCCAATTTACGTGTTTTACATAAGGAGCATAGCGGTAAAGGGGATAGTATTAACCAAGCGATGGAATTAAGTGATACGGATGTGGTTTTGATTCTGGATGCAGATACCCGTCTTCACCCTGGTTCTATCCGAGCATTACGGGAAACCTTTGTCCGGTATCCTGATGTGCAGGTGGTGAGTGGGACGGTCATTCCTTCCTGTGCCCCCTCCCGGTTGGGACGGATATTACAATTCTTCCAGCAACACGAATATGCCCGTCTCCATTTATGGCGTTTAGCTTGGAGCCATCTCAACAGTTCCTTAATTGTCTCTGGGGCATGTTCGGCGTTTCGCCGCCAGACATTACTTGACATTGGTGGTTTTTATCCTGCCAGTTGGGTGGAAGACTATGAAGTGATGTATCGCCTGCAACGGTTTAAGCGATTGCGGCAAGAAACGTGTCGGGTTATGGTACAACCTAGTTTATGTGTACAAACGGATGCACCCCATACACTGTATTCTTTTCTGCGCCAACGCCGACGTTGGGCTGGTGGTTTTTTAGAAACAATGATCCACTATCGGCAGATGGTTGGCGATCGCCGTTATGGCATTCTTGGCTGTGGTTACCTGCTTCATAATGCCTTTAGCATTATCCATCCGTTTTACAATCTGGCATGGTTGATGGCTGGTATCGCCCTTTCATTGCGGGGAAGCCAGATTTATATTGAGCTATTACTATTGCTGCTCGTCTCACTGGTTCTGGGGGCAGTGATCATCTACTTTACCATCCGCCGATATCGTCGTTACTTTCGCCGTCAGGAAGTTTCGTCCGTTGGTGCAGTTATTGAACTCATTGTGAGACCTTTTTTTTATATCCATCTGCTTACATTAAGCTATGGTTGGGGATATATCAGTTATTTACGTCGGCAAAAAAGTTGGTAGAGTTGGGGGGTAGCTGTTCAATTGATACTTAACAGTTGACCCATCAAACAAAAAAAAGCAGTGGAAACAAGCACACCTCCATCATACCACCCCTGTTGAATTGACTTGGGCGGACTTGGCAAGCCCACATACCCCCTAGCTATCATGGCATTGTAGACCCGCTCCCCCCGGTTTAACGTTCGTAAAAAAAGCAACCCCATCATATTTCCAAAGACCTGTCTTCTCCAAGCTGGATTTCTGGTCAGATTGCGGGAATTAGCTGCCCGTTTTAGGCTATGGACTTCCTGTCCCATAAGGTTCATATATCGAACCATAGCTGTCACAATTGCTAGTAGTAGGGGGGGCGTATTTAACAGGGCAAGACCATGCAGTAACTCTGGGGTTGGAGTGGAGAGGATGAGCAGGTTGGCTAGCAACAGACATAATACTGATTTGATGATAATGCTACCGAGTAGGGTTACCCCCAAGGTCGTAATCCGTATCCCTCCCCACCGCCAAATGACATCTCCTTCCGTATGGAAAAGTGTCCCTATTAAAAGAACAATGATAAAAGTGAACTCAATTGCCAGTTTACGACCCAGTAAACCCCAATTAATTTGGGCAGATTTCAGGAACAATACTGTGATGCACCCATACATTCCCCAACTCAACCAGCGACCATTTGGGGTAACGGCGATCGCCACTACCAAAAACAGAACCGTTAAAATGCGGGTGTGGGGAGCAAGTTTTCGCCAGAGTGTGTTTTTGGGATAAGTTTGTTTGCTGTTCAATACAATTTGGGGTTCCATTCATTGTTGATTAGAGAGGGGTATCCTCTGAATCAATGGGGTTGAGACTGTCAAACAGTTTGCATAACATCATATAGCGGCTGGGAGACCCTTGGTTAACTCAGGAATCCAGCTTTTTCTAACTTATGGAAAAAGTATAAGGAATAAACCCTCTTCTAGAAGATTAACATCTAATGGTTTTCGCCCATACTAGTATCCTTTTCCAGTGAACAACACCCTGGTTTGTGCTATTTTAATTTAATAGTGCTAAAATATTGGTTAATATGTCAAGCATTCAATGGGCGATTAGCACAGTGGTAGCGCACTTCCTTCACACGGAAGGGGTCACTGGTTCGAATCCAGTATTGCCCATCGCTTGACTTCTTTTTATTCGTTTTTGCAAAAACACTAAACTTTATTTAGGAAAGGTGATCAATGGTTGTCAATGAATTCAGTTCCCACCAACTTCAGGAACAAGGGGATGAATCTAAGTATGGGGAACGATTGATTAACGAAGGACATTTAATTACTTTTCCCAACCCTCGTATTGGTCGTCGCTATGAAATTCAAGTAACTTTGCCGGAATTTACCTGCAAATGCCCATTTTCTGGTTATCCAGACTTTGCCACCATTTATATTACCTATATCCCCAACTTACGGGTGGTGGAACTAAAGGCTTTAAAGTTGTACATCAATAGTTATCGCGATCGCTACAGTTCCCATGAGGAATCCATCAATCAGATTCTAGATGACTTTGTAGCAGCCTGTGATCCATTGGAAGTAAGACTAAAGGGAGACTTTACCCCTCGTGGAAATGTCCATACGGTGGTGGAAGTGGGGTATAAAAAAGGGGATTAGAGAAAGTTTCAAATTGAAAGCCAGTCATTTTAGGTTATATTTTAATTGACTAAATTGAATTAAGTAAACTGCGTTAACCCAATCAGAGTAGCGAATGGACTTCGGTATTTCCTTTCTTTCCAACACTATAATGCTTCCGATCCTTGATTTTTTCTATGGGATCGTTCCAAGCTATGGACTGGCTATTGTTGCTCTGACCTTAGTCATTCGGTTTGCATTGTACCCTCTCAGTGCTGGCTCAATCCGTAATATGCGGCGCATGAAAGTGGTACAGCCCATTATGCAAAAGCGACAACAAGAAATCCGTGAACGCTATCAAAATGACCCTCAAAAGCAACAGGAAGAATTGGGTAAGGTATTCAAAGAATTGGGTAACCCCTTAGCTGGATGTTTTCCGTTAATCCTCCAAATGCCCATTCTGTTTGCATTATTTGCCACATTACGGGGGTCTCCCTTTTCCGACATCAGTTATACCCTGAATTTACAGATCCTTCCCCAGGAACAAATTGAACAGGTTCAACCCCAAGTTTTTGCAACACCACCCCAAAATCTCTATGTTTCAGACAGCACCCATGTGCCCGTTGTAGCCTTACTTCCTGGCGGTAATCGAGTTGGTGTTGGTGAACATCCAGTGGTCGAATTTCAGACCTCTGCTGGTAAACCCCTATCCGAAATTCTTAAAGAATACCCTGATACCCCCTTATCTCCACTTTGGACAGTAACCAAGGGAGATGACCGCATAAAGGTCACTGCTGATGGAACCCTGGAGGCTTTACAGCCAGGAGAAGCCACTGTTCAGGCTAAACTTCCTGGTTTAGCCTCCAATAAGGGTTTTCTTTTTATTGATGCCTTGGGTAGGGTGGGGGCGGTGGATCCCGATGGAACCATTCATTGGGATATTGTAGCCATGGTATTAGGGTTTGGTATTAGTTTATATGTGAATCAACTTCTATCAGGACAAGGTTCGGCTTCAGGGAATCCCCAACAAGACACAGTTAATAAAATTACACCGGTTCTTTTTTCTGGGATGTTTTTATTTTTTCCCCTACCTGCTGGGGTGTTAATGTATATGTTAATTGCTAACATTTTCCAGACAGCCCAAACCTTTTTTGTATCCAGAGAACCCTTACCTGAGGAAGTTCAGAAGTTGGTAGAATCTGAAACCAAGTCTGGTAATCGAGATTCCTTACCCTTCGAACCGTCTCGTAAAAAAGAAGGGAGTCCTTCTGGCGAGCGGGTTGTGGAACCAAAGAAGTTGGCGGAAAAAAAATCGACTCAGAAAAAACCGGCTGATAAAAAGGTGTCTGACAAAAATTCCCCATCAGATGCCCCCAACCCGTAAGACATCCCTTTATCTTTGATTTCTTCGGGGGTTTAGTATTGATTATGACTCTAGATATACATACTCAAAAAGGGATAGATTGGTTGGAAACCCTGTTACGGTTAGCCAATTTGTCTGTTTCTGTCCAGGGAGTAATTCCTGAGGGAGCATGGGTTGAAGCGGATAATCGGTGGCTAACCATCCCTGCCCATCATCTAACTCCAACTCAAATCCAAATTTTAATTGGTCACGATGGGGAGGTTATTGATGCTATACAGTATCTTGCTAGTACGTTATTAAATTTAGGGCAACCCCATGGGGAGCGGGTTGCTTATACCATTGAATTGGATGGTTATCGACTGGGTCGTCAGCAAGAATTACGAGCCATTGCTGAAGAGTCTGCGGCTAAGGCACGAAGTTCTGGCAAAGAAGTGGAGATTAGGTCACTTTCTTCAGCAGAACGCCGACAGGTACATTCTTTTTTACAAGATTGCTCTGATCTAGAGACCTTTAGCCGAGGAAATGAACCCGACCGACGATTAATTGTAAAACCGTTATAGTTGAGTTGAATTGTCCCCGTTGCTAGGAAGGATGATTGGGATGGAATCAATTTATATTCCCCACTTAAACCGATTACCCAACTCCACTCAAGTGGTTTTGGTGGCAGACCGCTTACCTGAATTGGATACCCTTACCCCCATACAAGGTGAAATTAAAGTTACCCACCAGGTAACTTATTTGGAAATCACTGCCCGGGTGGAAACCATTATGACCCTCACCTGCGATCGCTGTCTCAGTCACTATAACTATCGCCTTAAACTCCATACATCCGAGTTAATTTGGCTACAAGATACGGGTAGTCCCCATGGCTCTCCACTCCCTGATAAGGATTTGGAATCTGAGGATTTGGTCGAATCCCTATCCCCTAATGGTCATTTCCATCCCCATGTATGGCTTTATGAGCAATTGAACTTGGAGTTGCCAATGCGGAATCTATGTAACACAAAATGTCCCGGTATTTCCGTTACAGTAGAAACTCCCACTCTACGCCTAACCGATGACCGCTGGGCAGCGTTATCTGCCCTGAAAGATATACAAGGAAATATGGGTTGAGGGGAGAAAAACCATTCAATAGAACTGCTATCTCCTCTGAGAGGATGTCCAGATACGAATCAGGCTGAGTATAATTTTAAGTATTGTAAAAAAATCAATTGGGTTCCATATGGCTGATCAACTCATTCGAGCTACAGCTGCAGAGGGTGGTATTAGGGCGGTAGCGGTGAACAGTACTGCCCTGACCAATGAAGCTCGCCGTCGTCACCATTTATCCTACGTGGCAACAGCGGCATTGGGTCGAACCATGGCTGCCGGACTTTTATTCGCGTCTACTATGAAACGTCCTGGTTCACGGGTGAACATTCGGATTAAAGGAGACGGTCCACTGGGTGGGATTTTAGTAGATGCGGGTTTGGACGGCACTGTACGAGGCTATGTGGATAATCCTGCGGTTGAACTACCCCCCAACCACCATGGAAAGTTAGACGTGGGTGGAGCAGTGGGTCGCAATGGATACTTATATGTGGTTAGAGATGTGGGTTATGGTTATCCCTATTCCAGTACGGTAGAGTTAGTCTCTGGTGAAATTGGGGATGATTTAACCCATTACCTGGTTACTTCTGAACAATTACCATCTGCGTTAGTTTTGGGTGTTTTTGTTGGTGGAGAAGGGGTTACAGCATCGGGGGGGCTTTTATTACAACTATTGCCAAAAGCTTCAGAAAACGAAGAACTTGTCCAATTATTAGAAACTCGGGTCTCTAATCTAAGTGGATTTACCCCATTGCTCCAGTCTGGTCAGACCTTAACCGGTATTGTTGAAAATTTATTGGGGGATATGAACTTAGAATGGATGCCAGAAACCCAGATGGTTCGTTTTGATTGTGGTTGTTCCTTTGACCGAGTTTTAAATGCATTAAAAATGCTTGGTGTGAATGAATTGCAAGACATGATTGAAAAGGATAATGGCGCAGAAGCCACTTGTCATTTTTGTGGGGAAATTTATCAGGCGAGTAGTGATCATCTGATTCAGTTGATTGATGATCTTCAGTCTGGATCATCTTCTTAACTGTTATAGGGTGAAGGTAAGGATTTGATTTTTTTGAAAAAGACGTTTATAAAACAATTAGTTTCCTTTTATTCTTGACTACGCTCATGGGTTTTTCATGGTCTCGTAAGCTGAAATTATTTTATCGTCAGCGTCCCTTGATGAGTATTATGGTAACGGCGGGGGTAGTAGATATACTCATGGGTGGGTGGGGCGATCGTCCTTCCTTAATAATTTTTGGGATGGGTGTAATTGGGGTTGGCATTGCTGTAAGAGGATGGCACAGACACCCTTCCTCTCCAACTCCACCGATCAGATCATCTCAGGTTTATTTGCCAACCACCGGCTCTCGACCTCAACTTCCTCCCCTTTCTTCAAAAAAAACATATCCAAATAGGTGAACTATGAACCATAGCTTCCAGCCTGACCTACCCATGCCTAAAAAGTAAAACAAACCACCGGGTACTAGAGTAGGGTGCTGGATCAAGTTGTGAAAAGTTTAGATCACAAACGTATCCAACATGGATTGTAACTTTACCTTACTGATGGCTCCTTCAATAGAATGGAGTACATTTCCATCTTTAAATAAAATCAGAGTGGGAATACCTTGTACCTTGAAGTGGTCTACCGTATTGCGGTTTCCATCCACCTCCAACTTGAATACAGTTAAGCGATCGCCGTAGGTCACCGCTGCCCAATCCATCAAAGGAGCCACCAATCGACAGGGACCGCACCAAGATGCCCAAAAATCTACTAGAACATATCCCTTAGCCTTAAGCACAGTTGCTTCAAAGTCTAAGTCCCCAACATCAGCAACCTTTCCCATAATTTTAGGTACAATACAAATGATATCCTTCTATTCTAATACTTACCCGGTTATGGAATGATTCTCGACAGGTAAGTTAGTTGGTACGAAGGAAAATTAATTTCATATCCTACGTTATATTTTAACCTAGTAACAGGAAGATGTTCCACCCTATCCCAGGGGGCATGGGGATCATTGGGGGGGATATCATCTTCCCATAGAACTAGGAACCCATCAACTACCCATGGTATAATATCTTAAATTCTCCTTTCTTGACTGTGCATCAGAATCATCTATCATTCTCCAACCCTTACCTATGCGGATTACTGATGACTTACCCCAGTTACTCAGGGTTTTACCCTATCCTGTTCAGGAACGGTTAGCGTCCCATCCCCAACTCCATGAACTACTTGAAGTAGTCCTAGACTTAGGTCGTTTTCCTGAAGCCCGGTTCCCCCACCTTTCTGAATCCCTGTCAGAGGAACCTGTGACCCATGAACACCTTCGTCAATGTATCCAACAGGTGGGGTATTTTGGAGGGGATAACCGAGCTGGAATTGAAGAGACATTGCATCGAATTAGTGCCATTCGTAACCGCAGCGGTGAAATTATTGGGCTAACTTGCCGGGTGGGACGGGCAGTGTATGGCACCATTTCATTAATTCGAGACCTCGTGGAAACTGGTCGTTCCATACTGATGTTAGGTCGACCAGGGGTTGGAAAAACCACGGCTTTGAGGGAAATTGCCAGGGTCTTAGCTGATGACTTGAATAAACGGGTCATTATCATTGACACTTCCAATGAAATTGCGGGGGATGGGGATATTCCCCATCCAGCAATTGGGCGATCGCGACGGATGCAGGTTTCCCGTCCTGAACTTCAGCATCAGGTCATGATTGAAGCCGTTGAAAACCACATGCCTGAAGTGATCATCATCGATGAAATTGGTACAGAACTGGAAGCACTAGCGGCTCGAACAATTGCAGAACGGGGAGTACAGCTCATTGGCACTGCCCATGGTAATCAAATAGAAAACCTGATCAAAAATCCAACCCTTGCGGACTTGGTGGGTGGAATTCAATCAGTGACACTGGGGGATGATGAAGCCCGTAGGCGGGGCACTCAGAAGACTGTTTTAGAGCGTAAGGCACCCCCCACCTTCGAGATTGCAGTGGAAATGGGTGAGCGGCAGCGGTGGACTATCCACGAACAGGTTGCTGAAACTGTTGATAATCTACTACGGGATCGCCGCCCAAATCCTCAAATCAGAACATTCACTGAAGATGGACAGGTCTCCATTACCCACGCATTGCCGCCGCTATTACCCAATCCATCACCCTCCCATACTTCCCCATGGACAGGGGGATGGACCCACAATCCGTTAGCCGAACTCCCTCCCCATTTTAACCATCAGCGTTCCCGCCGGCGGAACAGTGGTTCAATGAACCCTGCCCCTTTTTCAGCATCAACACAAAAAAGGGCATGGAGAGGGGAAACTCCACGTTTAGCATATCAAGAGATTACCCCTGACCACCCATTCACTGAATCTTCTCAAACCCTGCTGTCTGCGGACTCCTTCAATTCAAGTGGATCACCTCCCTTTGACGTTGAAAGCGTTTCCTGGCATTCACCCCATCCCCCATCTAATGTCTATGATTCATGGGATGTGCCCCAAGCTCAGGATCTGGGTAATCCAGAACCACACGTTCAGGTATCCGTGTATCCCTATGGAGTAAGTCGGCAACAACTGGAACAATTAATCCAAACCTTACAGTTGCCAGTGGTGATCACCAAAGATATTACCTCTGCGGATGTGATACTGGCTCTCCATTCCCATGTGAAGCATCACTCTAAACTGCGTCAAATGGCAAAAGCACGACAGGTTCCTGTTCATGTGGTGAAGGATAATAGTATTCCTCGAATTGCCCGAGCATTGAAACGAATACTGAAACCCGATGATCCCCTCGCCTTTGATGAATTGAGCTTAGAGTTACTCTATGGCAATACCTCTGATGAAGAAATTGAGGCACTCGAAGAAACTCGCCTTGCAGTTGAACAGGTTGTAATTCCTAAGGGCTTACCTGTGGAATTATTGCCGCGATCGCCTAAAGTACGCAAAATGCAACATGAGTTAGTCGAGCATTATCGATTACAATCCCGGAGTTTGGGAGAGGAACCCAATCGGCGTTTACGTATTTACCCGTCAACTTCGTGATCCCAGTATCCTCTGGAAAACCCTACCCCATGGATAATTTGGAGCATCCCTCACCTATCCAGCCAAGGGAACATTTTCAATCCATTGTTTTCCAGAATGGTAGCCATGGCTCTACCGTTTGAGAATGCCCAGATCTTGATAGAATTTTTTTAGCATCATTACAATCAACCCATGAGACACCAGACTGACAACTCGCCCCAAGCATCAGATACCCTGAACCAATTTCAATTACGCCATGGAAATGGAGACCAGTCAGATGACAAGATAATAGTACAAAACTATTTTAACTCCATCGGTTTTGAACGATGGCGTCGAATTTATGGACAAGGGGATGTTAACCGTGTCCAGAAAGATATTCGAGAGGGACATCAACACACCATTGACACTGTCATTAGTTGGTTGAACGCCGATGGTAATGTAGCAAGTCTGTCAATCTGTGACGCCGGTTGTGGGGTTGGCACCCTCAGCATTCCGTTAGCACAGGCGGGGGCATCGGTTTTTGCCAGTGATATTTCAGAAAAGATGGTGGGAGAAGCAAGGGTAAGGGCGGCGGCGACCATGGGGACGGCAGCAAACCCCACATTTGTTGTACAAGACCTGGAAACCTTGGAAGGGTCTTACCACACTGTTATTTGCTTAGATGTACTGATCCATTATCCTCAAAAAAAGGCGGCAGACATGATTCATCATTTAAGTTCCTTAGCCAACACCCGACTCATCCTTAGTTTTGCCCCAAAAACTTACTTTTACACTATCTTAAAGAAAATTGGTGAATTTTTCCCCGGACCCAGTAAAGCGACCCGTGCTTATTTGCATCAAGAATCAGATATTATTCACATTCTAGAAGAGCAAGGGTGGAAGGTTCAGCGGTCAGCCATGACCAAAACTAATTTCTATTTCTCACGTATTTTAGAAGTAACCCGCCCAACCCATTCACGTTGAACGAAAAAGTTATGGTAACCATACTGTGTCAAGGTGTACTATTTCAAAACATTAAGGCAATAATTTTTGATAAAGACGGCACCTTGGCTAACTCTGAAAATTACCTAAGAAGCTTAGGTCACCAACGAGCTCGGTTCATTGATGCCCAAATACCAGGGGTGCAGGAGCCGTTAATGATGGCTTTTGGTATTACTAATCAACGGCTTAATCCATCAGGACTGCTGGCAGTGGGCACTCGATTTGAGAACCTCATTGCCGCCGCTGCCTATATCGCTGAAACAGGGGAAAACTGGGGTCAGGCTTTGGAAATTGCCCAATCTGCCTTTGAACGGGCAGAACAACCCAACCCCCTTAAAGCAACCCAAACCCCCCTCCTTCCGGGTATAAAACCACTGCTACAACGTCTACGGGATTCAGGATTAGCCCTGGCTATCCTATCGGGTGATACAACGGCGAATGTGGTGGATTTTGTTGGTTTCAACCAACTACAAGGTTATTTTTCAGTGGTTCAAGGCATTGATGCCCCCCCAGGCAAACCAAGCCCCCAGCCCCTATTCCGCTCCTGTAATGAATTGGGGGTCAATCCATCCCAGGTACTCGTCATTGGTGATTCCATTGGGGATATTCAAATGTCCCAAGGTGGCGGAACCGCTGGGTGCATTGGAGTGACATGGGGTTGGACTGGCACACCCCAACTCCAGGGAGCTAGTGCATTGGCTCATCACATCAACGATATTGAACTTAAGCTATCCACTTAATTAAGATTGACCAAGCCATGAATTCACTTTGGCAACAGTTCATGCTATCCAACTTATCATTAGAACAATGGCGAGAAGGAAGTGTTTTGTACCGACGAATGGCAGGAGGGCTCCAAGCCTGGCGACGGTATAGCTGGTTTATGGAGTACGCTGACTGGATAGGGGTTGCTTTGATCCTACTTTTGTTTGGACTGGCTCCCTTTGTTTCCAATACTCTCTTAGGTCTTTTGCTCATTTGCGCGGGTGCCTTCTGGGTATTGATGACTCTTGCCGATGATCACACGGTCAATGAACCCCCATTAACCCAAACACCATCCCGTCCCAGTCTAACTCCAATTCATTTAGCCCTTGCCCTTTATTGGGGGGTCAATACTCTTTCTACTGTCCTTTCTCCTGTACGACGGGCAGCCATTGTGGGCTGGTCAAAATTCAGTTTATATGTATTGTTATTTTTATTGTTAGCTAGGGTATTACGGTCGTCACGGATTCGTTCATGGCTGATTGGGTTTTACCTACACCTTAGTTTATGGATTAGTGTTTATGGGCTTCGTCAATGGTTCTTTGGGGCTGAAGCACTGGCAACTTGGGTGGATCCCACATCCCCCCTGTCAAAAGCAACTCGAGTGTATAGTTATTTGGGCAATCCTAATCTATTGGCGGCTTACTTAATCCCATCCTTAGGGTTTAGTATCGCTGCCTGTTTGTGTTGGCGGGGCTTGATGCCAAAAGTTTTAGGAATAGTCATGTTAGTTACCAATGGAAGTTGTCTGTTGTTTACCTATTCCCGAGGGGGTTGGATTGGCATGGTAGTTTCCCTGTTTGTTATGGGGGGGTTACTGGTATTTTGGTATAGCCACCGCTTACCTCAGCCATGGCAAAAACTAGCCCTTCCCATTCTTATGGGTGGTCTATTGGGTCTATTCATATTGGTCTTGGTGTTGGTTGAACCAGTTCGGGACCGGTTTACTAGTATGTTGATTGGCAGGGGGGATAGTAGTAATAATTTCCGGATTAATGTCTGGGCAGCCGTCATCGAAATGATTCAGTCCCGTCCAATTCTAGGCATTGGTCCGGGTAATGGGGCATTTAATCAGGTTTACCCCCTCTTTGCCCGTCCTCGATTCACTGCTCTAAGTGCCTATTCTGTTTTCTTAGAAGTGATGGTGGAAAGTGGATTGATTGGATTTATCAGTTTTCTTTGGTTTTTGTTGATTACTGTTCATCAAGGTTGGGTTCAGTTGCAACAATTAAGAGATGCCCATAACCAGGACGGACTTTGGTTGATGGGGGCGATCGCCACCATGGCAGGGATGTTAGCCCATGGATTGGTGGATACGGTATGGTTCCGTCCTGAAATTAGCACCCTTTGGTGGCTTGCCGTCGCCATCATTGCCAGTCATTACACCAATCTTCAGACTCACCCAACTATTTCCCACCGAGCCAATGAATAACCGTCGTCCAAACGGGTCAGGTAAACCCTTGCCCTTGTCACGATTATTAACACTCCTCATTGGATTGAGTGTTATTTTTGGTTTAGTCATTTGGTTCATTGATGCACTATCCCGACTGACTTGGCAATTGGGATATTATGGTTTTTTAGGAAACGTCTTAGTGTTATTAATTGTGGCACTGCTGGCGGTTTTGGTGGGTGCATTTGTTTATTATTTCTTTTGGTTGCCTTATACCTCCACGCACAAAAGTACGAGACCCCCTAAGGTGCCTGTTGCTAAAACTGAAGCTGCGGGTGAAACCCTGAAGGCAGTTAGACGACAAGTCCATCAAATCCAGGATGAAGTTGCCCGTCAGGCTTTATTAAATCGCTCCCATTCCATAGAAGCAGGCTTTAGCCGTAACGAAATTCAAGTTGTGGTGTTTGGTACTGGTTCTGCGGGAAAAACATCCCTCGTGAATGGTTTGTTGGGGCAAATCGTTGGGCAAGTGGATGCTCCCATGGGAACCACCACCGTTGGAGAAACCTATACCCTGAAACTTCGGGGGGTGAATCGGTTAATTTTAATCACAGATACCCCTGGAATTTTGGAAACTGGTGGTACTGGAACTCAACGGGAGCACCTAGCTCGTCAGTTGGCAACTGAAGCAGATTTATTATTATTTGTGGTTGATAATGACCTCAGGCAATCGGAGTATGTTCCATTGTGTCGTCTGGTGGAAATGGGAAAACGTTCTCTCATCGTCTTAAATAAATCAGACCTTTATCCAAAAGCCGACTGTGAAGCAATCTTGGCAAAGCTACGAGGACGGTTACGGGGTACCATCAGCGCTGAAGATATTTGCTGCGTCAGTGCCAATCCACCAACAATTCAACTGGATAATGGTCAGTCTTACCGACCCCAGCCAGAC
>Ga0172367_10005937_pt1 | contig 14578 bp, 15 predicted proteins | sample Lak10m_FD_114542 | JGI IMG/M metagenome (GOLD analysis project Ga0172367, IMG submission 114542) | Freshwater microbial communities from Kabuno Bay, South-Kivu, Congo - kab_022012_10m | ecosystem: Environmental > Aquatic > Freshwater > Lake | place: Democratic Republic of the Congo: South-Kivu... | reverse complement strand
TTTCGCAAGCTAGCGTATCAGTACGCGTAACTAGTAATCACCCCAAAAGACCCGTGATGAAAGTCCGAGAGCTAAGCGTAAATGAGCATGCCGAGGGCGAAGTGCAACAACGCTATCGGGCTTTCAGGACGGGTCTAGATGATTTTCAAATCCTGCCAAGTCCGCTCATTACGCAAGTAACAGCCATCCTTAAACCCATCAAAGAAAAACTCAACTAGTGGGTGTTTAATCTCAGCGAGATCTTCACTAGCTTCCAAATGCTCCTGAGCGACATAAGCTATAGTCTTCATGCTATCGACTAGCACATAGTACCAAGGCTTATTCTTGTCTGGTAGCCTCGGGTCAGCAGCATAGAGTTTCTCGTCGTTAAGGAAGTACATATCATAGTCCACCACCACGCCGCGTATATCTTCGTGCTTATGTTTAACTATAGAACCGCGCCTAAAACTATTAGACTCAAATTGGTTAAGGTTATTAGCTAAGAAGAAGCGCGGTATCGAGACCTTAAACTCCTCACTAGTAGCTTCATTAGCGAAGAAATAACTCCCTTCCATAGTACCGAAGTTAGTCTTAAGATTACAAAAACTAAAATAAGTATGATTCTCCCCGGGAGCTAGTACTGGCTGCTTACCGAGCACTCCATCACCGACTACTTCTTCACGGCGCGAATTGGAGTCGATGATAATCCAATGCCTAGACATTAGCTGTACAGTCTTATCGCTGTCATTAGTGATAGAAACGCGATAGCAGAAGAGGAATTCGTTCTTCTTGGGTTTAGAATAATCGCTGAGATAGACCGAGCTAGTCTCGATACGAATTAATGAGTCTGTCGAACAACTAATAGCCATAAATCAAATATACAATAAGAAAGGTGGGTTATGAAGAGATCTATCGGTAACTATGCACAATACTTGAGGCAGAAGAGCTCATGGCTTCTCTGTATTCTTGCGTCTCTGGTACTAGCATTCAGGCTAGGTGACTACTATCTGCTAGATAAGGATGAGCCCCGTTATGCCGCCGCAGCGCGGGAAATGCTCAGCCTAGGGGAGTTCACCATCCCCCAGTTTAATTTTGAGCCGCGCTTCGAAAAACCAATTTTATTTTACTTAGCCGAAATGTTTTCATTTAAACTATTTGGACTAAGTGAGTTCGCCGCACGTATGCCTTCAGTAGTAGCAGCGATACTACTGCTGCTACTGACTTATCATGTCGCCAAGAACTTCGGCGCCCAGATCACAAGCTCGCTGATACTACTAAGCTCACTAGAGTTTTATTTCGTCGCGCGCATGTCTATAATAGATATGCTCTTGAATTTGTGTTTTTCAGCGGTGATACTCTGCTTCTACCAAGCCTGTCTTAGCCCCAAGCATAAACACTATCTCTACTATGCTGGGCTGGCTGCTGGACTAGGGGTACTCGCCAAAGGGCCAATAGCCGCTCTATTACCGGCTTTGATTATTATTGTTTTTCTAGCTTTGCAGAACAATTTGATTAATTTTATTCGTGAGTATAAGCGTGAGATTCTTATTAGCACAGGCATTATGCTAGTGATAGCTCTGCCTTGGTATATCACCGCGCATATTAAGACTGCTGGCGAATTTACAAGAGTGTTTTTCGGCGAAGAACATCTGGCGAGGTTTACTGGCACGCTAGCCGTACATAAGGCATCAGCATGGTGGTATTACTTGCCGGTGGTTGCGATAGGTTTTATGCCTTGGACTGTGTTTTTGCCGCGCATACTCTGGGATATATTCAAGCCACTTACTAGAGGGCAGCGACTAGTGATAGAGAACCCACTGATTACTCTATGTTTGGTTTGGGCGGGAATAGTTTTAGTGTTCTTCTCCCTAGCCGGCGTCAAACTTATTAACTACATACTACCTATATATCTGCCACTCGCTATCATCACCGCGATCTGGCTAATTAATAATCCTAAGCTAAGCAGCTCAGTGACTAAGATAGCGGTATCAACATTAATTATCTATTGTTTAGCCGTAGTGCTGGTCTTAGAGCCCTATGCTAGCAAGCGTCAAGCGAATATCGCGCTACTGGCTAGCACTATACCCGAGCATGCTCAAGTAGTAGCGGTAGATTATTTGCCGCCAAGTCTTGTTTACTACGCTAAGCGCAGTTCGAGCATAGATTTAATTCAGCGCCGAGATTTTATGACACGCATGTACGTCGCAGAACCAGTGTATTTTATCGCTAAGCGCGATAAATTCCACGATCTCACTGAGCTTAAAGACTGCTGCGAAGTATTCAAGGCTGACGATAAGTTTATCTACGGCAAAAACCTACAAAAACGAATCGTAACAGAGCTTCAACCCCAGAAGCAACAAGAGACTAGCAACACAGTAACGGAAGAGACTCTGGGGGATACGCCTAACAAGAAACTCACCAGATCTAACACCAAGAATAGAAACAAGAATATAGACGATGAGTAACTGCGGTGTAGCGATCGCACTAAAACTCGCTCCCTGACTAATATAGGCAGCAAGCCTACTAGTATCAACTAGCACCATCATCAAAGCTGAATTAGCTAAATACACTGCCTTAGGTAGATCAAAAGTCGCAAGAAAAGCCGCACGAATAGCTCCGCCCATACCGCAGAGACCAGCAACAAAACCAGAAGCAGCTCCAGAAGCAGCACCCACTATAGGATTGAATGCAAGCTTGAACTTAGGGTTGAATAACAAATAAATAGAATAGCTAGTTAGGAAAACTGCTGTGAACTGAATTAGAGCAAGTTCGCTAACCTTAAAAGCCAAACTAGCACCAGCAAAACTAGCGACAAAACCAGCAAGACCAAAACTTAGAATTAGCCTCAGGTCAAAACCTTGACGAAATAATATTAATCTTGTCAGCCCATTAACAAAGTGTAATATCGCTGCAAAATATATTATTTCGTGTAGAGGATAATATATCAGCAGTAGCGGTGTCATTATAATCACCGTACCAAAACCAGTCACAGTGCCGATTGCACTAGCCATGAAGCAAATCAAGGATAACAATGTTATCTCCATATTATCAGTATAACTTGTGTCATCGCACGGCGCGTAGCTAAACGTCATCGCGAGCCCACGCCGTAAAACGTCATCGCGAGCCCACGCAGTGGGCGTGGCGATCCCCATACTATGCGCAACGCTGGGGGATTGCTTCGCCCTCCTCGCAATGACTTGGGTCCTTCGCTTCGCTCAGGATGACTGGATTAATGACACTCGCCAGCGCCTCTATTAATAATGGATTTGCCTTAGGCAAACGCGTCACCCTAAAACGCTCTATACCTAAGCTCTGAGCGTAATGCTTATACTCTATATTAATCTCACTCAGCGTCTCTATATGATCACCAACAAAACTAATAGGCACGACTATAATATTACGCACTGACTCTTCGCGCACTAGCCTCTTGATCTCTTTATCCGTAGCAGGCTGCAACCATTTTACTGGACCTACCCGGCTTTGATAAGCGATGCTATAACGCTGCAGCGGTAATCTACCCATGACTTTAGCCACAGTAGCTAGAACCTGCTGCTGATAAGGGTCTCCAGCTGCGACATAGCTCACTGGCAAACCATGCGCCGAAAACAATATATGCATCTTAGAAGCACTAACACCTTCAGACTCTAGTGCCTGCATCTCCGTCATAATGCGCTTAACTATAAGATCGATATAAGCAGGCTGATCGTACCAAGCTTCGATATAATGCACTTTTAATTTCTTAACAAGACCACTAGTCTCTAAATATTCTTTAGCCTCAATAACACTAGAACCAGATGTCGCTAGCGAATACTGCGGATAGAGCGGCAGTACATATAACTCATCTAAATTATCTGCTTCTACCAGCCTAATAGTCTCAGCCATGCGTGGATTAGAGTAGCGCATAGCGATATAAGTTATATACTCAGCATCACCGCGCTTATTGAGCTTGCGCGCAAGAGCAGTAGCCTGAGCCTGAGTCTCAAACAATATCGGTGAAGCTCCGCCAATCTCAGAGTAGAGCTTAGCTACCTTGGGAGCACGACGCTTAGAGACAAAATCAGCGAACTGATTTTGAAAAGGTTTCATAAAGCTAGGCAATTGAATAATATAAGGATCTGAAAATAAGTTATATAAAAAAGTCTGGACTTCCGCTAGATTAGCGGGGCCGCCCATTTGTAGTAATAGAACGCCTATTTTCATCACTTCGCGGCTCTTTTGCCCATCTGCGTTGTTACACTTCGCCCTCAGCATGCTCAAAATAGCTCGCTCAGTAAAGCGTAATATTATTATAGCTATAATAATATTGTTGATATGCAAGAACGCGCGATCAGAGGAGCTATAACCATACCCAGCGACAGCGCTGACGAAATTCGCACAGCTTGCTCTGAACTTATAAGCACTATTATTCGCGATAATGATTTAGTAGCAGAGGATATTATTACTATCTTTATTACTATCACCGAGGATCTACGCTCACTTAATCCATCTGCAGCGATACGCACTACTTTCGGCTGGAATGATGTACCTTTCTTCACTTCGCAAGAACCTACTATAGATGGCATGCTGCCCCGCTGCGTGCGTGTTCTGATCCAGTGCTACTCACAGCGCAAAAAATCAGAGATACGCCATGTCTATCTGCGCGACGCTGCCAAGCTTAGACCAGATTTAACTCAATAACCATGCGTGATGTATTTAACCTACCTAATCTTATTTGTTACTTTCGAGTCTTATTAATTCCTTATTCATTTTCACTTTATTTAGCAGATCACGACGCAGTTCTCTTCGCTATGCTGACGCTAGCTATAATCGCGCTCGATGGCGTCGATGGTATAGTCGCGCGCAAACTTAATCAAGCAACAGAGTTCGGCGCTAAGCTCGATATACTCGCAGATAGAATCGCTGAACTGGCTTACTGGTACTTCTTCGCTTATATTGGCGTTTTGCATATTTGGGTATTTTGGTTCTTCCTTGTGCGCGGGATCGCGGTGGACTATCTCACCCGCAAAGACTCTAAACCACTAGGTAATAGCTTCTTGCGCTCAAGCAGATTTATGCGCGGCGCTTATGGCACGCTTAAAGTTATTAGCTTCGTACTCTTAATATTAGTTCCAAGCTATTCTTGGGCTGGAATTAATATAAGTCATCTAGTAACTTACCTTACAGTCTTGGTTTGTGCCCTGAGAGCGTTGCCGGTGCTAACAACGTCATTGCGAGCGTAGCGAAGCAATTGACGCAAAACGTCATCCTGAGCGAAGCGAAGGACCCCCATGCCGCCACCCAATGGATTGCTTCTTCGCCTGCGGCTCCTCGCAATGACAGCGCAAGGGAATCGCCACGCCCACTTCGCGGGCTCGCGATGACGAGGCAATAGCGCTGGTCATAATCCACATTAGCTTCTAGAATATAGCTATGACCATAGACCCTAAATTCGTCGGCAAAAGCTACCCTGCAAACAGTTACCAAATAGGCATAGAAAAAGTTCGCGAGTTCAGCCGCGCCATTAAAGGTGATGTCGATAAATACTCTAAATTCGCGCCGCCAACTTTTCCAGTGGTTTACACTGCTGATTATTTAGTGGCAATACTATATGACCCTGAGCTGAACCTTAATCTGCGTAAGCTAGTTCACGGCGAGCAAGTATTCTGCTATCATAAGCCAGCTGCTATTAGTGATACCATCACCAGCTCCGGGCATATCGCTAAGATTTTTAATAAAGGCGGTCATGATTTTGTAGTCTCGCAAGTAGAGTCCAAAAATCAAAATGGCGAACTGGTTTGTGAAGCGACTATGACTTTTATAGTGCGCGGTGGTAACGATACAGATTTCACTCTACAAGAGAAGCTGGCGATGAAGCTAGCTAGCCTATTGCCTAGTGAAGAAGCCAAACGCCTAGCTAAGGCGCGCAAAACACTCGGTGCAGATCTCTGTGCTATCGGTGGTGCTAAGCCGATATATAGAACCAATCCAGACGGCAGTCAGCAAATGCAAGTCTTCGTCGATAAATATCTGCCACAAAAATACGCCGGTGCTAGCGGTGATTTCAATGCGATACACCTCGATGATGCCCTCGGCAAATCTGTAGGTCTCGGCGGTTATATACTTCACGGCATGGCAACCATGGCTATGGGCGCGAACCTAGCTATGCAAGGACGCAGCGCAGAGAGCATACGCAAATACCGTGCACGCTTCTCAGCACCAGTTAAACCTTGCGACCTATTGACATATACTGGTCAAGTTTCAGAAAACGGTAAAGAATTCGCTTTCAAAGCAACTAATCTTACTGGACAAGAAGTGCTGAGTTCGTGCTTAGTTGAATTTAGTTAACGCTCTATAGATTGCTTCGCCCTGCGGGCTCGCAATGACGGCACACGGGGATTGCCACGCCCACTTCGTGGGCTCGCAATGACGATATTATTCAGCCGCTTCTTCACCCGGCACGCCGCTTAAGCGTTGCATATATTTTTGTTTAGATACTGCTACTTCTTCTTTGGCAGTTTCAGCTTCTGCAGCAGTCATCTCACGCGGCAAAAGATTCAAGACCCCAGCATCATTAAGCAAAAGTATAGTTAACCTACGGTTAATAGACGCATAAGGAGTTTCAGGGGCTTTTAGGTGAGTATCAGCGTAACCTTCAACGCGAGCAAGGCGTTCACGTTCAACACCTTGAGCCATCATTTGCCTTCTTAGAGTCTGGGCTCTATCAGCACTGAGGTTCCAGTTATCATAACCGCTATTACCATAGCGCGCAGCATCAGTAAAACCTGAGACAACCATCTTGTTACTGCTGGCTTTGATCACGTCAGCAATAGCATCCATCAGGGTTTTAGCCTCTGGGGTAAAAGTCGTAGAACCTGATCTGAATAATGGCTTACCCTTCTCTTCATGAATTTCTACTAAAAGTCCTCTATCAGTAGATTTAATTTCTACGGATTTAATCATGCCCTCAAGCTTAGCTGAAATAAGTTTACGCTCAAGTTCTTCTTTCATTTCTTTGGCAACTTGCTCTTGATTTTGTTGATTGATTTTGATTTGACGGAATTTGAAGAAGCTGGCACCGCCATCCATATTGCCCTTCTGGCCCGGCGTTGTGGTACCACCCATAATACCATTAGTGCCTTTCATCGGACCATTCATTACAGGTTCCTTGAAAATATCAGCGATGGCACTCTTAGCACTAGGATCCATATTAACAATCCATAGAAGCATGAACAGCGCCATCATCGCTGTTACGAAATCGGCGTAAGCAACTTTCCAAGCACCACCATGGTGACCACGACCACCAGCTTTTTTAATGATCTTCTTGACTATAATTGGCTGCTCGTCTTTTTTAGCATCTGCCATATATAATTTATTCCTCTCTGGAGCAAGTAGTATCCACTAGACTATTTGGGGGATATTGCTTAGCTCGGCTTCAGTTATGGCTAGTCCAGCCGAGAGTTATCTATGTTCAAGGTGGGATTATTGTGCTCTTAATCGGGCAGGGGCGCAAAACAAACCATGTCAGACAACAATCAAGATAAATTCAGCAGACTGCCATTAGCGCGTAATAATAAATTCGTGCGCGATATGGTCATGACCGCAAGCTCAGAGCAACTCATCATCATGCTCTACGATGGTGCTATTCAGTGGTTGCAAATGGCTAAACGTGAGATTGCTACCTATGAAGGTGCTATACCAGACTGGACTAATTATAATAAATACATGCATATGGCAACACGAGTAATTAGCCACTTGCAAGAAAGCCTAGATTTCAACGTCAAAGACGATACCGTAAATAATCTCTACGCTGTCTATAACTTCATCTACAATAAACTCTCCAAAGCAACAATCGCTAAAAAAGAAGAGGATGTTGAAGCCATAATCGAATTCCTCAAAGATCTGCGCGGCACTTGGGCTGAAGCTATCAAAATCCAACAACAAAAACTTCCAATCGCGCAATAATATGATCAGTGGTCGCACTGAGCATACGCAATATAAGTAAATCTTACTCTTCTAAGCAAAAAATCCTAGATAATTTTTCGCTCGAAGTAAATAACTCAGAGTTCTTAGTTCTGGTCGGACCCAGTGGCTGCGGTAAAAGCACACTAATAAGATGCATCGCGGGGCTTGAAGAAATAGATTCTGGTGAAATCTACGCTAATAATCAGCGCATAGACAGGCTAGCACCTAAAGATAGACAGCTAAGTATGGTTTTCCAGAATTATGCTCTCTACCCGCATAAGACAGTCTATGAGAATATTGCGTTTCCGTTGGAGATCAAATCGTCATTGCTAGCCCCGAAGGAGTGTGGCAATCCCCATGCCAGCAAAGAGGTCCTTCGCTCCGCTCAGGATGACGAGGTAATCACCATCGCATCCAAACTCGGACTGACAGAATTACTAAAGCGCAAACCCAAAGAACTTTCTGGCGGACAAAGACAGCGAGTAGCATTAGCACGCGCGCTGATTAAAAACCCTGAGATATTTTTATTGGATGAGCCGCTAAGTAATCTTGACGCGAAGCTAAGAACACAGATGCGCAGCGAAATCGCTAGGCTGCATCAAGAAAGCGGCAAACTCTTCATCTATGTTACTCACGACCAAGTCGAAGCACTTACTCTAGCTGATCGCATAGTCGTGCTTAATCGCGGCGTCATACAACAAATAGGTAGCCCAGAAGAAATCTACAATAATCCAGCTAATACTTTTGTTGCTAGCTTTATCGGTGCGCCGGCGACTAATTTAATTCCGCTTGACGCTACGACACTAGCTAGCTTCAAAAACTTCAAGCCCAAGTATGCTGATGCAATTCTCGGCCTGCGGCCCGAACAACTCAGCTTAGAGCCTAAAGAAGCGAGCATACAAGTCATATTAGAGAACCACGAATTATTAGGCCACGAGCTTATCGTATATACACATTTCGCCTCAGCCCCAGAGCAAAAACTCATAGCCCGGCTGCCCTTAAGCCCTCAGAGCCAAGCCCTGACCCAAGATAATAATAAAGATTTACCATTTTACCTGTATTACAGCTTGCGTGCGCCATATTATTTTGATAAGATTAGTCTTAGTAGATTGGGGATCTAAGGGATAATATATACCTTATATGGCAAAACAAATTGATCTTAATCTAAACATCGCTGAGGCCTCTGGCTACGGTAGAGATTTTCTCGAACGTGAACTACTTCCACTAGCTAGTTCAGTAAACGTCGCAACCGGCGCCCACACTGGTGATCCAGCACAAATCGACAAAGCTATTAAATATTGCAAGAACTTTGGCCAAATTCAACTGGGTGCGCTGATCTCTTACCCAGATATTCTTGGTTTCGGCCTGCGCAAAATTCAACTAAGACCTGATGAGCTTAGAGCGAGCATACTCACTCAGCTTGGCGGTCTTGCGGCACTCGCTAAGTCACAGGGCTACGAGCTGGCTCACGTTCGCCCGCATGGCGCTCTATATTATGATGTCGGTTCTAATTATTCAGTCGCTGAGACTGTAGCAAAAACAGTGCAGGAGTTTAGCCAATGGCTAATACTAGTAGGTCCTAGCTCTCAGGTACTCTCTGAGATAGGCTCATGGACTAACATCCGCACTGCCTCTGAGGCACGTTTCGATCTGCGCTATCGCAACGAGACCCTAAGATTCTGTGAATACGATGCTGATCGTGATCAGATACTGGACTTGACCAAGGTCGCTGAACGCGCCCGTAACCTAGTCTTCGCTGGCACCGTGCGCACAGAAGAAGAACAAGATGTAAATATCAAATTCGAAACTATTCATCTACCGAACAGCCGTGGCAACTGCATAGAAGCCGCTAAGCTCGTTCACGGTATGGTGGGGGAATTGCAGCCGATGAAGAGCTTCGATTATGAGCCATATTTGTCGGAGTTCATATAAGGTGTTAAAGTAACAGATGGGTGGGTTGTTATTAAGGATAAGAGAGAAAGTTTAGGAGAAAAAAAGTGGCATTAATTAAAAGCTTAGTTCAAGATTACGTAAACGATTTACAAAAAGACAACGACACTATCAAGGCATACTGCCTCGATCTTGAGCGTTTCGTCGATAATTTCGGCACGAGAGAAGCTGACAAGCTAACTAGCGACGAGATCAATAAATATCTACTCGCGCTAACTACAAGAGTTGGCAAGCGCGTTAGCGTCTCAACGCAGAACAGACATTACGCTACGCTTAGCTGTTTCTATAACTGGCTAATGCGCAGATCATATGTGTCAGAAAATCCGATGAAAGCAATTCTGCGCCGCAAACCAAATAAAGATGCTGGCGAAGTTAATTCTAAGGATATTATCCGCCACCTCGAAAAAGATGTTATCGAGAAGATTATGGCTAACGCTAAATCTGTGCGCGAAGAATTCTTATTCGACCTACTATATAGTAGTGGTCTAAGAATCTCTGAAGCACTCAGCCTTAATGTCCAAGACGTTAAGAACGGCGTTATCACTATAAGACAGGGTAAAGGCAATAGGGCTCGCGTTACTTACTTATCTAAGCAAAGCGAAAAACTATTCAAGAAGTATCTTGAGAAGCGCACTCCAGATCGTGATGTTATGGCAACTGCTAAGACTGCAGAAGAAAGAGAGCGCCTACGCAATGAAGGTGCACTATTCACTACGAACAATGGCACCAGACTTGGCTATCACCGTGCTAACCAGTTATTCAAGCAAGCTGCTATCGGCTTCAAGAATACTGATGGTACTGTGCTTACTATTCACCAACTTAGACATACTTTCTGTACTGAGCGAGTAGGTCACATCGACATCCGCGTTCTGCAGAAGCTAGCTGGTCACAGCGATATCCGCACTACTCTTCGTTACGCGAAAGTAGTAGATAAAGTAGCTGAGAACCAATTCCACAAATTCAACGAAATGCAAACCAAAGAGATGTTCCAAGATTTGCAAGAGAGTGTGGCGGCTAGGTAGTTAAACTGTCATTGCGCCCGACCCCCCCGTCATTGCGAGCCCGCAGGGCGAAGCAATCCATAGTGGGCATATTTTATAGCTAATTGTGGCTAAATACAGTCATTTGCGGTCATATTTATGGTTATTTCATGGGTTTATGGCTAAATATGGATAATTATGGCTAAATATAGCTAAAATTATTATATGCGTAAAATTGACCCCAAAATTCTAGAGCGCTTAAAGCATGAGGCCTTAATCGAAAGCATTGGCTCATCATTAAGACTTGCTGGTCGTGAAATTAGTAATCGTAAAGTGCGAGAAATTTGCGATCCGCTCTCAACCCTAGCACTGGCTCCAACTAAGATTTTAAAACTTTTGCACAACACTCCTAGGCTCAAGATGGCTGATTTTATAGCTATGACAGAGTATAGCCGCGACCTACTTAAATACCATCTCAAAGAGCTAGTCAAAAAAAACTTAATCAAGCAATACGGCAAAGGTCGCGGCACTTGGTATACGCTGAGTTAGGTATTTACTGCAAATTGGGAGTGGACTCCCAAAAATAGGGCTGTTTCAGGGAGATCACCCCCAAAAAGAGGGTGCTTTTTCGGAATACGCTCCGAAAGAAGGGGTGATTTCTCGGAATAAGGCGCAAAACTAGCGATTCTGTGACTATAATCCAAAAATTACTGGCTTTTTTATGATTACAATCGAAGTTTCGCTGAAATTATAGCGCCATGAACTGCGCCATATTAGCAAAAACTAATTAATTCTATGGGGCTGTGGTGTACTCTCGACTACTGAAAATGCTGACACAATTCAGCACCCGCCTCAGCACTGATACCTAGCTCGTGCTGCACTGGCGGCACGCTAAGAGTCTCACGATCTTCTTCTTCGTAGCAAGGACGGTTTTCTTGATAGAAAATACCAGTAGCGATGCCCTTGTCTGACGGCTGCAAGGCTCTTGTTAGAGCAGCGAGTTTATCACCAGTGTTGTGACCTTCAGCGTTAATGTCGATAACGCTATCTCTATAGTACTGCGCGGTGTTTACTTTATTAAAAGTAACGCAAGGACTAAAAGTATCTATAAACGCAAAGCCCTTATGTTGGATAGCTGCTTTATAGATCTCGACAAGCTGTTTGACGTTGCCAGAAAAACCACGAGCCACGAAACTAGCACCAGCACCTAAAGCTAAAGCAATAGGATTAAGAGGCGACTCAGGGTTACCGAATGGTGTAGATTTGGTTTTCATGCCGAAGCCACTTGTAGGCGAGGTTTGACCAGTAGTAAGACCATAGATAGAGTTGTCCATCACGATGTAAGTCATGTCGATATTACGGCGCAGTGCGTGCACGAAGTGCCCGCAACCGATACCGAAACCATCACCATCACCGCCGCAAGCAACTACATTCATCGCTGGGTTAGCAAGTTTGAAACCTTGCGCTACAGGCAGAGATCTACCATGCAGAGTGTGCATGCCGTAGGTATTAATGAAACCCGGCAGGTTAGACGAGCAACCGATACCAGAAATTATCGCTATTTCATGCTGATATATACCAAGCTCAGCTAGCGCGCGCTGCAATACACTAAGCACACCGAAGTCGCCGCAACCCGGGCACCAGTCTGGATGGACATCGCCTTTGAAATCTTTTGCGTCTAGTGTTGATCTTTCTTTTAGTTGGGTCATAGTTGTTTTCCTTCTTGATCGTTAGTCGTGGTTTGCTTCGTCGCTACGCTCCTCGCAATGACGGGCAGGTTACGCGTGCGCTGGAGTCTTCAGCTTCTTAAGCGCCTCCACTATATACTCTCCTGTGAACGGCTCACCATCATATCTCTGCACGCTCTCTTTAATCTCAAAAGCAGTCTGCCCGAGAAGATATTTAGAGAATTGGTTACTAATATTATTCTCTACAGCAACTATACGCTTAGCTGATTTAAGTATCTCAGCTACTTTATCTTTGTTGAGAGGATAGATATCAGTGAAGTGGATTTGGTTCGCTTCTATGCCTTCAGCCTTCAGCAGTCTCACCGCATCAGCAATAGCATCATAAGTAGAACCGTAGCCAAGTAGAGTTACTTCAGCCTTCGCGCTGCCAGTCACTTCTGGGAGTCTAGAATCTTCCTTAATCATGGTTACTTCTTTTTGCATGCGGCGGGCATGGATCTTGTTACGGATCTCTAATGACTCAGGCAAACCAGCGAGCACGTCAGAAATAATCACACCAGATTCGTCGTGCTCATCACTAACTACCGTGTACATTTGACCCGGCGCGCCCGGTAATAGGCGAGGAGAGATACCATCTTCAGACCAAGCATAACGCTTGTATTTCTCTGGTCCTTTCCACTCAGTGAGCAGCTTACCGCGCTCGATAGAGATCTTAGAGAAATCATAAGGAGCTACAGTCTGGTAGTGCTCAGACAAGAATAAATCCGAGAACATAATTACAGGTGTCTGGTATTTCTCAGCTATGTTCAGCGCACGCGCCGCTTGATAGAAAGCATCCTCTGGATCTTTAGGCGCAATAACGAATTTAGGGAAATCACCATTAGACGCGAAAGCTAGATTAAGATCTGCTTGCTCTTGTTTAGTAGGGATACCAGTAGAAGGTCCGCCACGCATAACAGAAATCGCCACAAGCGGCACCTCCATCATGCCAGCTAAGCCCACGCCCTCTATCATCAGACAGAAACCACCACCAGCAGTTGCGCAAGCTGAGCGAGTTCCAGCATTGCCGGCACCGACTACGTAGTTAATAACCGCAAGCTCGTCTTCGCATTGTTTTACTACTATCTTATGCTTCTTGGCTTGCTTAGCTAGGTAATGCAGAACACCAGTCGCTGGTGACATCGGGTAAGCTGCGTAGAATTTAAGTCCGCCCGCTAGAAGCCCCATGCCAAGTGCGTCGTTGCCAGTAATGAACATACGCTTAACGCCGTCACCTTTAAGTGAAATCTTGAAATCAGTTACATGCTCAGAAGCCCAAGCGGCACCGATCTTGAAAACTTGTTGGTTGATACTTACTACCTGTTCGCCCTTCTTCGCGAATTTCTCATGCAAGAAATCAAGACTCATCGCAGTATCAAGACCAAGTGCTTGAATAAGAGCTGCAGTGAGCATAGTATTCTTCATCACTGGGCTTGCGCCTTCGACGTTCACTAGGTCTTTGAAATTAAGACCGTAGTATTTAAGATCTGCTCTGCGCGACTCGATACTCTCACGATCGATAACTGAAGCATCATAGAAAACAATTCCACCCGACGCCATATCAGGTACATGCACGTCTGGGCTAGTCTTATTAAGTAGCAGAGCTACTTCAGGCGCCTCGCCGTGAGTTAGTGTCTTCTCTTCGCCGACATTAAGCTGCAACCAAACGTGACCGCCGCGGATAGCAGACTGATAGGCGTTGTACGCCATCACATGCAAGCCCATGCGCGAGCAGGTCTTACCAAAAAGTTCACCAGATGATGCGATACCGTCACCAGCTGCGCCGGCGATCCTGACTATAACGTTTTTCTTAGCTGACATAATTATGTATTGCGGCATTTAGGTTTATCTAACACGCCATATTGAAGATTAGCATAAGGGGCTAAAACTGGGGTGGGGGCTTTGTTATAGAAGTTTTAAGATGGGATATGTATTGCGGTTTTTATTAATCTCTCGATAGAGCTAATGTACTTTTTCTTCCACCATCATTATTTAAGTCTT
>Ga0172367_10005936_pt1 | contig 14578 bp, 6 predicted proteins | sample Lak10m_FD_114542 | JGI IMG/M metagenome (GOLD analysis project Ga0172367, IMG submission 114542) | Freshwater microbial communities from Kabuno Bay, South-Kivu, Congo - kab_022012_10m | ecosystem: Environmental > Aquatic > Freshwater > Lake | place: Democratic Republic of the Congo: South-Kivu... | reverse complement strand
ATCAAATTCATCAAATTCATCAAATTCTAATAAATTATCTCAATTAGTAAATGATACACAAAATAATGTATTTGAATTGAAATGCATTAAAACAAATAAAAATATAGAATCCGAACATAAACAATATGAAATACATAATCAATCAAATCAATTAAATCAATTAGAAGAATTAAAAAAGAAAATTGAAGAACTTCAACAAAATCAACAAAATCAACAAAATCAACAAAATCAACAAAATCAACAAAATCAACAAAATCAACAAAATCAACAAAATAATAATATGATAGAAAGTTTTGATAATTTAGATTCTTCTGAATTAGAACAATTCATAAGTAATCAACAAAATCAAAATAAAAATATGATCAATAAATTAAAATCTCAACCAAAAATTCAGGCAACAATAAATAAAATTAAAAATAAAATAGAACATGAACAAAAAAATATAATTAGTTCAAATAACAAAACATTAGAAAATCCATATTTAAGTATAGGAAATTTATTAAATAAATCAGAACAAACTTATTCTGATAATTCTAAACCAAAACTTAATTCTGATACAGATGCAGAACACAACTTAAATTCACCAATAACATATGATGCTGGATATGTCCAATATCAACAAGATGGATTACAAAAACAAGAAAATGATGTTTCATTTAATAACCAAATGTTTAAAATGGATATAGGTCAAGAAAATATTGTTAAACCATTTATGAAAGATGGTTCAGATTATTATAATAGAATTCAATCATATTCTTCAAAAGCTCCAACTCCTCAAGAAGCCTTAAACAGTGAATTAAGATATGGAGATTATAACTATATTAGTCCTCTTAATAGTGGTATGACAAATTCCGAATATACATTTGTTTCACCAAATAACTGGTATCCTGTTCCACCACATCCTCCTGTTTGTGTCACTAATAAACAATGTACAACTTGTCCTATAATGATTTCAGATGGTCAAGATTATATGAATTGGGCAACTTTAGCAGATTTTGATAAAGCAAGAAGATTTACAGGAAATATGGGTATTAATATTGATTATGTTAAAAATGTATTGAATAATGATGAAGGATATTAAATAAATTCAACATCATATAATACTTCCATAACTTCATCAGAATATACACAACCATAAATTTTCCAATATAAATAATATTTTGAATATAATATAGCATCAGAATAGAGTTCTTTTTTATTTCCAATGTAGTTTGATTTTTTTTTTTCTATATACAACAAAATAAATTTGTTTCTAATATTTTTATAAGATGATATTAGATTAATAGTGGAATTTGGCGCCAACTCCACATGATGTGTTGAAAAAAACATTTATTAAATATAAGGATATATAATTGTGTAAGTTTAAAATAATATCTTTTTTTCAATTTTTATTTTATAAATAAATGTTTGATATAAGATATATTTTAATTATAATTTTATTGGGTATAATTGTATATATGGTTTACAATATGTACTCATATCAATCATCACAAATTAATAAATTAAAAGAAAATTTTAGTGAAAAAATTGATATGGAATTTGAAGAACTCAATGATAGACTTGATGGAATAGAAGAATTAATTGAAAAAAAACTCAATGATAATAATAAAAAAGTTTCTGATTTATATTCACTTCAAAATAAAATGAATGAAGTAAATAAAATGAATTCACAACATGTAATACATCAAATAAATCAATATGATGAAGAAATTGAAGAAAATGAAGAAAATAAAGATCAAATTTTTAATTCAATTGAATCATCTTTAAATAAAAATATTAATTCAAATCCAAACAAATCAAATTGTTTCATAAAATTATCACAAGCAAATATTAATCATAAAGAAAATTTTTATATGAGTCCAGATAAATCATATAGTTCAAAATCATCATCTATTTTAAAAGATAATGAATCAAATAAAAATTCTAAATTATTAAAAGAAACATTTTTCACATATAATCAAACAAACAAATCAAATAATTTAAATGAATCAAGTGAATCAAGTAAATCTAATAGTTCAGATAGAACGAGTAAATCAAGTAAATCAAGTAAATCTAATAATTCAGGTAGAATGAGTGAAACAAGTGAAACAAGTAAATCAAGTAAATCAAGTAAATCAAGTAAATCAAGTAAATCAAATAAATCAAGTAAATCAAGTAAATCAGATTTATTAAAAACACAAAAAAATTACGAATCTGATACTGATATACTTCTTGAAATAAATTCAAATTATATTAAAACAAACTCTAAAATTGAAAACAGTCCAAAATCAGTGAATATTAAAAAATCATTAGGTGAATTTTCAAATATAGTTAAAAATAATTCTGTAAATCAATTTAATTCATATGACAATCAATCAATCAATAGTAATGATATAAATAATTTTTTAAACAATGATTCTTCTGAAATAGAAGATGATAATATATCAGAACAAAATTTTATATATAATACAAATATATATGAAACAGATCCGCCACTTTTACATCCGGAATTAATTAATAAATTTAAAATGTCAAATAATAAAAATAAAATATCAAAAATAATTGATATAACATCATAAATCAAATAATTATTATTTTAAATATATAAGTAAAAAAATTTTTTTATCAATTTAATAATATATATAAGAATGGATAATTACTATAAAAATTGTCCTCCTAGAATGGATGATGGGAGATTTACAACAAATTATAAATCTGATTCAAGTATTAATGAATATATTAAATATATGAATGGTATTACAAGAGATGATGATTACAGATTATTTTTACAAATTAATGCAGATAAATTGATGGATTCGGAATGGTTATATTTAAGACAAAATGATTCTTGTTGGAATAATGCTTGTGTCCATCATTATCCTTTAAGAATGGATCCAAAATTATTCAGTCAAGAAAGAGAAAATGCTAATATGTTATTTCAACAAAAAGAATTACCAAATTCTTTCAAATGTATGAATTATGCAGATTATAGAATGAACGAAACACCAATGCAAAATTACCAAATTGATCCAATGTCTTGTAATAAATGTCAAAAAAAATAAACATATACTAATATAATTTAGTTAAAATAAAGTAATATTTTTTTATTATCAGGTTAAATATATATTTTATATTTAATAGTATATCTTGATAAAAATTTTTTAAAATTATAATTATATATAATAAATTATATTAATGGAGAAAAAATCAACAAATACATATGGAGGAATAAGTAAATCAATGTTAAAAAGTTTAAATAAAAATTATTTAGCTGAACCCGAAAAAGATTTAAATAGAATAAATGAAAGAATGAGTGTATTTATTGAAGGTGAATTAAGTTCAATAGAAAACATTTTAAATTCTGGTGAAATATTAAATTTTAAAGATCAAACAAATCAAACACTTATTCATGCTATTTTAAGAAATGAATCACCAAATATCACTGAAGAAAATAAATTATCTATTATTCGCAGATTGGTTGATGAAAAAAATGTATCTATACATACTATGACTAATTACAATAAAAATCCTCTTCATTTGGCTTGTGAAAAAGGCTATAGTTTAATTATATCTTATTTAATAGAAAAAGATTGTGACCAAACATTAATTGATAATTATGGAAATGCTCCAATTCATTATTTAGTTGATAAATTTGTATATGAATGTGGTAAAAATGAACTATATTCACAAACAAATAAACAAGTTAATCTAATAAATTCACAAGATTTGAAAAAAACAAATGAAATACTTAAAAATCAATCAATGTTAATTTTATTTAAATTATTTAGTTCAAGTGATGATTTTTATTATAGTAAAGATATAGGAAAGTCCGGATTGAAAATTGTAAATGTATTAAAAAAATTTATTTCAAATAAAGTTCAAAGTTCTTTGCCCTTAATTTATGAATTAATTGATGGTAAAATTAATGAAATCACAAAAATATTTATAGAACCAAATGATTCAATGGAAACAAAAAATGAAAAAGCAAAAAATAAAATTTTTAGTATCAATGATGAAATATTAAAAATATATAATATTGATTTTGAATTTTCAAATATAATTTGGAAAAATTTTTTAACAGAACAAAATTTTTTGATAAATAATAAAAAAAATGAATTAAAAAAAGAAATCAAAAATAAAATTAAAAAAATCGGAAATATTTTTGATGCACAAATGATCAATGTGTTAAAAGAAGAAATAACAGATAAAATATATTTACATTTAATTAAATTTATGTCAGGAACAATATATTTAAATTATTTTTTAACTTATTATAATAATAAAGATAAAGTAAATATAAAAAGTATTCCAATAAATGTATTATTTTTGTATAATGATGAAAATGGTGATTTAATGGAGTTAAAGGATAAAAAAGGAAAAAATTTAAATCTTCAAGGTATATCACACACAAAAATTGAAGAAATACAAAAAAAATTAAATGATTTAATCAATAATAAATTATTTAATACTAATTTCCAAATATTTTTAAATGGAATAGGAGACATAAATAATTTGGATAAAATTAATGTTGTAAAGAATAATATAGATATTGTAAGTGAATATAAATTTTGTTATAATAATAAAGATTGTACAGAATATATAGAATTAATTGAAGGTGAATACAAAGATACTTCAGGTAATCAATGTCATGCTTTTGTTATTCCAAATGAAATTACATATGATGACAAAAAACAAAATTATAAAAAATACGAAAAAGAAATTAAAAAATTAAATTCAAATAATAAACTTACACTAATCAATATATTAGAAATTCAAAAATTGTTTAAGAAACCCAATAATTATTTTATGTATTCACCAATTAGAATTATAACATCAATTATAACTGGATTTAAAGATATTATTAACTTAAAATTAATTAACTTGGATAAAAATATTGATAATGATTTAGAATTCAATAAATTATTACAAGAATTTTATTTATTTGACATTAAATATTTTACAGAAATTATTTTCAAAATAATAAATAATTTAGTAATATTAGAAAAATATTTAAATGACATTGATATACATGATATCAATAATACGAATAAATCTTTTAATAATATTTTTAATGAATTAAAAACTTCAGGAGATATTGATGATTCAATGAAAAAAATTTTTAATAAATTTGAATATTTTGTAAAACAAGTATCAATTAATGAAGATACTATTAACAATATTAAAGCAAAAAATTATTCAACAAAGTTTGATGAAATGTATACAGCTAATACTAATATTTTAGATGTTTTTTCTGGTTTAACAAACATTATTAACGAATATTTTTCATATGAACAATTAGAAAAATATAATGAGTTTATTAGTGAAAATATTACACAATCATCAAAACCATCAAAATCAATATCAATAAATAACACTATATTCAATAATTATTCATTTAAAATAAAATATCCTATAAAATACAAACAATATAAAAATGATTTTTTTAAAATTCAAGAAAACTTTAATTTATATGAGAAAGGAAAAGGGTCAGTAATTTATAATAATGGAACTATAGAACTTAAAGATTTTTTAATCAATCCTAATTATAAAAAAGACTATATAGAAAAAATTTATAAATATGTTAATACTTGTGATTTTAATATCTTTTATTTAGATTTAAAAACAAATTTTTTAAATAAAACAATTGGAATAAAGGATAATATTGCATCAGATAAATTAAAACAATTTTATTTAAATGACTTTATATATGATGTTGATAAATATAAATTTGATGATTTAGGAGAATATAAATTTTCAAGAGGGTATGATATGTTAAAATATGATATTAGTGGAAATCAAATTGATATGGGAGATATAATAGGAAAAGAAGAAAAAAAAATATTGTGTGATATGAAATTTTTAAAAACTAATAATGTCAGTGATTTTGATACTACAAATAATTCAATAAAAGAAAATATTGACCATATAGTTTCTTGGATGATTAAAGATAAACTTGAAATAAAAGATATTGATGATATGAATACCTATATTATAACAGAAAAATTAACAGATTTGATTAATATTATAGTATATATGATATATAAAAAAATAAATCAAAATCCAGAAATTACAGATATTTTTTTTGATAAACAAAATTTAACATTTGTAAATGAAAAAAATCCATCAGAAACAAAAAATATAAATTTAGGAATAGATTTAGAAAATATTGAATTAGATAAAACAACAAAAACAAATATAGAAGAAACTCTTGATGTCATTCATTCAAATCCAGAACAAAAACAAGAATATTTATTAGATAATATCAAATCATTTGTAAAAATTATATTTTATGAACAAATAAATAAAGAAATATTTAAGATAATGGATGAAATAAAACTTAGAAAATGGGATAAACAAGATAAAAAAGAAAAATATCATCAAATTTTAACATCAGAAACAATAAATACATTCAATAAAACATTAAGTCAAATAGATATTAAATATCAAAATGATTTCTGGTCTTATAGGTTAGCAGAATATATAAAAGATTCAAGTCCTTCACCAATATTAGAATTTGTATTAATCAATTTATCAGAAAATAATATTGATATAAATAACTTATCTCAAAAACAAAACAAAACAATAGGTTCCAAATGTTTAAATATTAAAAAAACAGATGAATTAATGAGAATTAATAGATTAAATTACAGAGTATTAGACACAAATGGAAATACGATTTTAATTAGATTAATAGAACAATTTAATATATATGGAATAAAGAAATTACTTGAAAATAAAAAGGTTTTATCAACATACAAAAATAATAATATGGAAACTCCCATAAATTATTTATCAAACTTAATGAATAATATCAGTTTGGATAATTCAATAGAAAGTTTGAAACAACGAATTGAAAGATATTCAACAGCATTAGAAAATACGATTAAATCATCCATTCAATTTAATGGTATTGAATTAGTAAATTCTCTTAACCTTGTATCTCAAATAATTTTAAATTCAATATATTTATTTAATGAAGTATTATGGTTAAAAATTTATTCATATCCAATAGGATGGAGTGCAGAAGACAAAAATAATTTGAAAAATCTATTAGGATTTGAACCAAAAGCAAAAGAAAAATTGTTGATTAATTCATTTGATAAAGATGATGAAAATAAATATTTTGAGGAACAAAAAAAATCTTCTGAAAATAAATTATCATCATATATTGAAATTTTGAATAAAGAAATTGTGGAATTAAAAAGTAAATTAAAATCATTGGAATTAACAACAGAAGAAGATATTATTAATAAATCTGAAGATAAAATAAAAAAAATTAACAAAGAAATAGAAGAAAAAAAAAAAATGATTGAAAATTATAATAAATTAAATGAAAATATAAAAAATAAGTCAAGTTTTTCAATTGACAATATTATAAACATCATAAATCCATATGATGAAAAATTATTGGATATTAAAAATTTATCAATTGAATGGAATAAGTACAAAGAATTATTAAATAATTTAGATAATAAATATTTGAAAATAATTAGTATTTTAGATACCAAATGTGAAAAAAAAACAATAATTTCAAACCATTTAATTAAAATATTTTCTTTAATAGCAAAAAACAATGATAAAAATAATAATTGCGAATTAATTTGCAAATACTTTAAATATATATTTGCTCCATTATTTAATGATTATTGGGATTTAGATAGATATGAAGATTCAGAATATAATACAACAAATTATTCAATAATACAAATTTTAAAAATTAATGTAGTAGGTATAATCAAAAATGAATTAATCAATAGTTTAACAAAATATATGGTTCAAATTAATACAAATAAAGATAAAATACAAGATATTTATAATAAAATAAAAGGTGATAATGATTTAATAAAATCAATTCAAATATATTTGACAAAATCATTAGTTATAAAATTAAGATTATCAAAACCAGATAAAGCTAATCCACAAATAAGTATTGATGAACATAAAACAATTATTATAAATACATTAAATAAAATAGTTGAAGGAAATTTAGATGAAACATCAAGAGAAGAAATAATTAAAATACTTGAATTTAATAAATTTGTATGTGAAAATATAGGACAGAATTGTTATGAAGAAATCATAAAAATATTATATGATGGAAAAAAAATATCAATGTATTATGAAATTTATGAAGAATTAGATAAAGCTATAAATGATTAATTTGAATATATTAAATTCTAGACATTTTTGTATCAATATGAGTATTTTCAGGAATATTATTGATTGTTGTTATTTCAAATGTCAATGAATAATTTAAATTCCCCATATTAACAAGTCCTCCATTAGGATATACAAGTGTTAAAGATAAATTATTTAAATTACTAATAGGTGGATTAAAATATACAGGAGAATTAACAAAAGTATTAAATAAATAATTATTAGGTGGTTGATTAATTAAAAATTTATAAAAATATGATGGACCATTTGGATTATTATTATTATTAAGTCCATCTATTAATAATAAAAAATAATTATATGTTTCTGAAGCAAAATAAGTAATTAAATCTTCTGGTGGAATTACATTATTAACTATTAAAATGTTAGATATATCATTATAATAGTTTTGTTTATTAGTTATAATATAATCTTCAAAAGCATTTGAATAATTTGTAATAGAATCATTATAACCAACTAATTTAAAACCAATTAATTTTCCAATTGTATCATTAAAATTAAAATATAATTTAAAAATTGCTTTTTTCTTAATTTTAATATCATATCCACCTTTAGTATCTCCAACATCATTAATTGTATTAATATTTTGAATAATAATTTCAAAATAATTATCATCCCATACATTGGATATTATATGTCCTTGCGTTAAATTAATATATTTTTTATCAATTACAAAATAATCTGTAGATTCTGTTATATATATCTTGTCTCCAATAATTAGATTGTGATTTGGTAGATATATTTTAATTTTAAATATATTATTTGATGATGTTGAAGCATCAGAAAATTCAATAAGACAATTTGGAACATTATAAATATCGTACATTGTAAATTTTGTTTCATTTGTTGATTCAATAAATTCAACTTCCATATAATTATATTTTATTAAATAATTATTAGAAAAAATTGGATTTCTTTTTACTTTAGATACTTTATTTTCAATTATTTGTTTTAATAAAGGATAACTGTAATTTCCTGATTCTAATGTAATTTGATAAATTCCAAAATCCATAATATTTTGCCAATATAATTTGTTATTTATATTTTCAATATATGATAATTTTGAAATATTATTAGCATACATTATTGATGTAGAGTTTGTATATGTTTCACTCAAAATATTTTTTTGGACATTTGGTATTTCTGAACTGATAATTTTAATTTCAGCAACATTATTATATGTTTTATTTAAAAATATGGAAAAATTATTTGCACTATTATATGCTTGAATAAATCCACTTATATTTCCAATTTGTATATTTTTACCCGTAAAAAAACTATCATTTTCCCAATAACCATCAAGGTCTATATTATCATTTAAACTGATTTTATTAGTTAATAATACTTCAATATAATTTGTTTTAATACTATTAATTGTCAAATAATTAGTTAAATTTGTTGATGTTAATGGTGTATTGGCATTAATTAAATTTATAGGATAATTACCCAAACAATTAAATATTATTTTACAAGATGATTTAAATATATTATCATTTTGATTTGTTGAATAAAAATTAATAGGTAATGTAAAGGATAATTTATATTCAGAATTATATTTAATAATTGAGATTATTTGAAGACCATTTAATAATTGAATAGGTATATTTTTCCAATAACCTGATGGATTTAATATTTCTAAACCTTCAATAATTATTGTTATATTAGTATATGAAATTGTTGTAGAAAAATTTGGCTTTATGTCTATTACTACTATTGGTGAACCATTTGTAAAAAAAAAATTAAGATTATTATAATAATTTGTGTAAGTATTAAACCCTCTCAATATAATGTATTTATTCAATAATAATGAACCATTTTCAATTGGACTTTTTATATATATTTTTAAAATATTAGAATTATTTTGAAATTCTAACCCATAATCTTTTACAGTTAAATATTTATCAATATTTAATGATGATGTAGATACACGATTAGTTGAATCAATATTTAAATATTCTTTTTTTTTAACTACTTGTGTATTCAATGGATTAACATTTTTTTTATTTAAATAATCAAAATATGGATCATATTCTTTTGGATAAATTAATGGATTTGAATAATTTACATCATCAATATATGTCGGGAAATTATTAATTCTGTAAATTGTTGCATGTTGTTCATTATCCAATCTTTCAATATATTCATTATTTTCATTCTTTGTTCTTTCTATTTTATTGAAATAATCAATCATTCTATTATAATTTGTTTTTTCATTTGTTATAATATTTGATTGATTATTAAAATCTTGAATTGTATCTTTATTATCTCCACCTATATGTTTATCTAAAAAATAATTTTCATTTAAACCTGTATTATTATTCATTGTATTATTATTGATTATTCTATATTTTATATATAATTACAACAATTTTAAATTTATTTAATATTTCATAATCAGTTTATATATATGTACTTATACATTTTTATATATGTATATAAACAACTATATATATATATATATAAATTGATATTAAAAAAATTGATATTAAAAAAAATTGATAAAAAAACATTTAAAGATATAGTAAATTATAAGAACTTAACATCATAAATGGTTATTAAAAATGAAAGTAAAAAAGGTATTAAAGATACAAATTCTACACCTACAATAGAAGAACAATATAAAAAAAAAACCCTACATCAACATATTTTAGACCTTCCAGATACATATATAGGTTCAGTTCAAAATGATCTAATAAATATATATACATTTGATGAAGAAGAAAATAAAATAATAAAAAAAGATACACATATTACATTAGGTCTATATAAAATATTTGATGAAATATTAGTTAATGCTTCAGATAATACAGTAAGAGATAAAAAATGCAATAAAATTGAAGTTAATATTGATGAAAAATTGGGTGAAATATCTGTTAAAAACAATGGTTCAACAATTCCAATAGAAATTCATAAAGAATATAATATTTATGTTCCAGAATTAATTTTTGGTAATCTCCTTACATCAGGTAATTATGATCAAACAGGAAAAATTGTAGGAGGACGAAATGGTTTAGGTGCAAAAGTTTCAAATATTTATTCAACAAGATTTGATGTTGAAATTTGTGATCCTTTAAGAAAAAAAAAATATTTTCAAAGATTTACAAATAATATGTATGATAAAGAAGAACCAATAATTACATCAATTGACAAAAATGTTGAATCTTACACAAAAATAACATTTGTTCCTGATTGGAAAAGATTTGGATTAAAAAATTTAACTCCTGATATGGCTGGACTTATGAAGCGTAGAGTTTATGATACTGCTGGAACTACCAATGAAAATGTCAATGTTTGGTTAAATGGTAAACATCTTGATATTAAAACTTTTAAAGATTATATAGGAATGTATTATAATGATGATACAATGCCTGAAATGATTTATGAAGAATTTAATGAACGATGGACATTAGGTATATTGTATGATCCAAATTCTGGATTTCAACATATGAGTTTTGTTAATAAAATTAGTACTTTCAAAGGTGGTTCGCATTTAGATTATATTTCGAAACAAATAGTTGATAAAGTTACAACACATATTTTATCTCAACCTAAATATAAAACACTTAAAATTAGACCTCATCAAATTAAAGAAAATCTTACAATATTTATTAATTCTGTTGTTGAAGATCCAGCATTTAGTTCTCAATCAAAAGAAGAATTAACAACAAAAGCATCAACATTCAATATCAAATGTGAGCTTGATGATAAATTTATTGGTAAAATTTGTAAAACAGGATTAATTAATGAAATCGTCCAAGTAGCTCAAATAAAACAAATGGGAGAATTAGAAAAATCAGATGGTAAAAAAACAACTAATCTCAAATCTTTAACTAAATTAGATGATGCTAGATTAGCAGGTTCTAAACGTTCATCAGATTGTAGATTAATTCTTACAGAGGGAGATTCAGCAAAAACTTTTGCAATTTCAGGACTTGAAATTATAGGAAGAGATTTATATGGAGTATTTCCTCTCAAAGGAAAACTTCTTAATGTACGAGATGCAACACCAAATCAATTGTTATCAAATGAAGAAATAAAAAATCTCAAACAAATATTAGGATTAAAACAAAATGGAGTTTATACAGATACTAAAAAATTAAGATATGGTGGTATTATTATTTTAACAGACCAAGACGTTGACGGATCTCACATCAAAGGATTATTGATTAATTTTTTTCATTATTTCTGGCCTGATTTATTGAAGATTGAAGGATTTATCCAATCAATAGCAACTCCAATAGTTAAAGTATATAAAAATTCTGATACTAAAAAAACAAATCCTGAAATATTTTATACTCTCACAGAATACAAAAAATGGTGTAATAAACAAGGAGATGATGTTAATAAAAAATATAAAATTAAATATTTTAAGGGTTTAGGAACATCAACAGCATCTGAAGCTAAAGAGTCATTTAATGAATTTGAAAAAAATATTATTAATTATGTTTGGGGAACAACAAATATTAATAATGTTAAACTAATTGATGGAGTTAAAACAGATCCTTATAATGATTTAGATGATCAAGAAGATGTTTCTACTTTAGATGATTCAGATAATTCATATAATTCAGATAATCAATCATCTAAATCAACAAAATCAACAAAATCAACAAAATCATCAAAAATAATTAAGAAAACAAGAAATTATGATGATGATAATGTTTCTGTTTGTTCGGAATATATTGATAAAAATGAACCATCATATCAAGCAATTACATTAGCCTTTGCTAAAAATAGAGCAAATGATAGAAAAGTATGGGTTAAACAGCGAGATGAAAATTCAATAATAGAAAATAATGTTAAGAAAATTCCTGTTTATGATTTTATTAATAAAGATTTAATTCATTTTTCACATGAAGATAATTTAAGATCTATTCCTGATCTAATTGATGGACTTAAACCTTCTCAAAGAAAAATTTTATATGCTGCTTTTAAGAGAAAATTAGATAATGAAGAAATTAAAGTGGCACAACTTGCAGGATATGTTAGTGAACATACTGGTTATCATCATGGTGAAGCTTCTCTTCAAGGAGCAATCATTAATATGGCACAAAATTATTGTGGGTCCAACAATATTAATCAATTGTTTCCATCAGGAAATTTTGGAACTAGAAGATTGGGAGGAAAAGATGCTGCATCTCCTAGATATATTTTCACACAATTATCTTCTATCACAAGAAATATATTTATTATCAAAGATGAATTTGTGTTAAAAAATGTTGTTGAAGAAGGAGATGTTGTTGAACCTGTAAGATATTATCCTATTATTCCAATGATTTTAGTTAATGGTAGTGAGGGTATTGGAACAGGATATAGTACTAATATTCCACCCTATAATCCTATTGATATAATTGCAAATATTAAAGATTATATTGGAGGAAAACCAGTAGATAAGTTAAAAGAATTAACTCCATGGTATTCTGGATTTACAGGATTAATTGAAAAATCAGTTGATAAAAAAAATCAAGTTAAATATATTTCTTATGGTAAATACGAACAAATTGATGAATATACTTTAAGAATTACAGAATTACCTGTTGGAACTTGGACACAAACTTATATTGATTTTTTGTCAAAACTTATTGAAGACAACAATATGATTACAGATTATGAAAATAATTGTGGAAATCATAAAATTGATTTTAAATTACATTTTCGCAATGGAGAATTACAAAAATTAATTAAAACTGATACAATTGAAACAAAATTAAAATTAATTTCATCCATTCAAATATCCAACATGCATGTATATAAAAATAATGAAATTATCAAATATTCTAATCCAAATATTATGATTAAAGATTATGCTGATATTAGATTAGATATTTATCAAAAAAGAAAAGAACATTGGATACGAGTATTAGAAAATGAACTTCAATTACTTAAATTTAGAAGAAGATTTATCAAAGAAGTCATTTCAAATAAATTGATTATTTCTAAAAAACAAAAACAAATATTAATTGATGAATTATCTGAATCAGGATATCCTGAATTATCAACAAATATTAATTCTAAACCATCTTATGATTATTTGGTTGGTCTTCCAATGTGGACTTTAACTCAAGAAAAAATTGATGAATTAGAATCAGCATATAATGAAAAGAAACAAGAATTAAATATATATAAAAATACCACAATCCAAGATTTATGGTTAGGAGAACTTGAAGTATTAGAAACGTCTTATGTCAAATGGGAAAAAGATAAAATTAATGAATTATGTGAAACAACACCTAGTAAAAAAAATAAAAAATCCGACAATAAAAATGATAATAAAAAAGAAATTGTAAAAGAAAAAGTAAATAAATCAACAGTTAAAAAAACAAAATAAGATGATTGACATAAATATTAAAAATTAACATATTTTGATTTAATGATTTAATAATTTAATGATTTAATAATTTAATGATTTAATAATTTAATGATT
>Ga0172367_10005935_pt1 | contig 14579 bp, 11 predicted proteins | sample Lak10m_FD_114542 | JGI IMG/M metagenome (GOLD analysis project Ga0172367, IMG submission 114542) | Freshwater microbial communities from Kabuno Bay, South-Kivu, Congo - kab_022012_10m | ecosystem: Environmental > Aquatic > Freshwater > Lake | place: Democratic Republic of the Congo: South-Kivu... | reverse complement strand
TGTTCCAAGCGCCGAACCTTCTCCCACGCCGACGGCTGTCTCTGCCGTGCGTATCGTGGCATCTGGCGGCAATCTCTACATCCGCCGTGGACCAGAAGTTGCCTACGACCGCATCGGTGTTCTAACCAAGGGCAACAGCGCAGAAGTGATCGGGCAGGATGTCCTCTCGAAATGGGTTCAAATCCGTATTCCTGACAGTGAATTAACGGGCTGGGTGTCTCTGCTTACACCTTTCACCACCATTGAAGGTGACCTTGCGACCGTCCCTGCTTTTACCTTTACCGATTGGCCCAAACCTGCCTACGTCAAGAATTGCACCGAACACGAAATCCTCATCTCCCCTGGCGATATTTATCTAAATAACCTGTGGACGAATCAGGATTATCTCAATCAATCTCAGATCGATCCTGGAACGTACGAGATCCATGACCTCTCGATGGAAGATTTGCCGCTGATCGAAGTTGTGGACATCCGCGAAGGTGAGACGTATTACATCACCCTTAATGGAAACGGCGTTTATCACAACTGTCCCGCAGAAAATTAGGTTCCAAAGAACTATAACCTCGGTTATTTGCAGCTTGTAGCGATGATTAAGATTGTTGCTACAAGCTTGTGATTCTTAGAGACTGTGAATGATCTGCAAGCCAAAAACACCGACGTGCCTGGAACGCGAATTTCACGAATGAACGAATTTTGCGGATATTAAAAGGGTTATTCGTGAAATTCGCCTTTTCGCAGAATTCGCGTTAAGATTTTCATGACATTGGAATAGCCATGGCAGCCTGATAATCTTCCGATGGCTGTAAATAGGGTTGATGATAAAATTACGGCAGTTCATAAAAAACTCACAGCGTAGGATAAAGTTTTGGGCGGGCAAACAACCACAAATCACGCGTGAAGCGGTTTCATCAAAAAGAACTGGAGAAAATCTGTCATGTCTGAAAAACTTGAAAAGTTCAAAGAAATCCTTGGCGAAGTATCTGATCTGGGACGTGCCTCTGCTGTGCTGGGTTGGGATCAACAGGTGAATATGCCCCCCGGCGGCGCTGAAGGGCGTGGGCAGCAGCTTGCCACACTTGGCAAACTTGCGCAGGAGAAGTTCACCTCCGATGAAATGGGACGCCTGCTCGAAGACCTGCAAAAGGAATACCCCGATACCGAAACCGATGATGGCGCCATGATCCGTGTGGCGGCGCGTACGTATGACAAAGCCAAACGGGTTCCATCCAGCTTTGTGGCAGAGCAGGCTGTCATCTCATCCAAAGCGCTTGAAGCCTGGGTGGAGGCGAAATCAAAGTCAGATTTTTCCATTTTCCGCCCGCACCTTGAAAAGAATTTGGAAATGATCAAGAAATACGTTTCCTTCTTTCCGCCCGCCGATCACCCCTACGATACCCTGCTTGAAGATTACGAGCCCGGCATGAAGACCGCCGAAGTGCGCGAGATATTTGGTAATTTACGCCCGAAGCAGGTGGCGCTTATTAAAGCCATCAGCGAAGCCAGGCAGGTGGAAGATGATTTCCTGAAGGAATCCTTCAATGAAAAAAAGGTTTGGGGTTTCAGTGAAAAGATCATTGGGAAATTTGGCTACGATTTCAAACGCGGCAGGCAGGATAAAGCCCCACATCCTTTCCAGACCACATTCAGTGTGAACGATGTGCGCATTACCAACCGCTATGAAAAAGATGCGCCGCTTGCCACACTTTTCAGCGCCATGCATGAATGCGGGCACGCTCTTTACGAACTTGGCGTGAGCCCTGCCTACGAACGCAGCTCGCTCGAAGGCGGCACTTCACTGGCTGTACACGAATCGCAATCACGCATGTGGGAAAATCTGGTGGGTCGTTCACTGCCGTTCTGGGAACACTTCTTCCCTGAGTTGCAGAAGACCTTCCCAAAACAGTTGGACGGCATGAGCGCGAAAACTTTTTACAAAGCGGTGAACAAGGTAGAACCTTCCCTCATTCGCGTAAATGCAGATGAAGCCACTTATAACCTTCACATCATGCTGCGCCTTGAGATCGAAATCGGCATGGTGGATGGCAGTATCGAAGTAAAAGACCTGCCCGAAATATGGAACGCAAAGATGCAGGATTATCTTGGCGTTGTTCCGCCGAATGATGCGTTGGGCGTGCTTCAAGATATTCACTGGTCTTACGGCGCCATTGGTTATTTCTCAACCTACGCACTTGGCAACATCGTCTCTGCCCAGTTGTGGGAAAAGATCAATGAAGATATCAAAGACCTTGATGAACAAACTCGCAAGGGACAATTTGCCGAACTGCGTGAATGGCTGCGTGCGAAGATCCACACCCATGGGCACAAGTACGACCCGCAGGACCTTGTTCAAAAAGTGACCGGCTCCAGGATCGATTCTGCCGCATACGTCCGTTACCTTACCAAAAAATACAGCGAGATCTACGGGCTGTAATTTAACCTGACTCAAGAGACGCCCTCTTTCTCTGTGGGCGTCTCTTCTATTTCAATATGAAACTTCGACTCATTACAATCGCCTCTTTTCTTGGACTTTTATCTGCCTGCTCGCAACAGACAGACTCTGCCCCCACGCCGTACCCTCCCGAATATCTTCCCACGGTGGTGGCTCTTACTGCCCAATCTGCTTTTGCCACCGCCGATGCCTCTGTGCCAACCGCTACGCCCCTGCCCACAGATACGCCTTCTCCCACGCTGGAGGCATTGGAACTTCCCACGGTCACACCAACCCTTGCGGCGGGGTTTAACAGTTACGCACAGATCCGTTTTACTTCACCGGGACCCATGTCCAGCCTGACTTCGCCGATCATTGTCAATGCCATTGTTGCGGCAGGTAACAGCAATCTAATTCAGGTGGATTTGCTCGGCGAAGACGGACGTGTACTTCAACGCATTATCAAGAAGTTGGAGAGCAACCCGCTTGGGATTTTTCAACGCATCGATCTCTCGTACGAAATTCGAGCGGTGACTGAGGCGGGCTACATCCGTATTAGTACGCGTGATGATTTTGGACGTATGCAGGCGTTGAATACCATGCCTGTACTTTTGTATTCAGTCGGTACATCGCAGATAACCCCCCCTGGCAATATGATCTACGAACGGGTTTCGGTGGAAGGCTTGGAGGAGAAGTCTAATTTTTATGCAGGCGAGGTGGCATTGAGCGGCTTGATCTGGCCTTACAATGAAGAACCTGTTTTTGTGGAACTTGTTGGGACTGATGGAAGACCGATCTCAACCCGCATTGTGAAAATGACCGGTATCGATACCCAGCCTTTTGAAACCGTTCTGCCTTATAAAGTAAGCGAACCCACATCCGCACGCCTAACGTTCCGTCAGGAAAATCCTCAGATCAGCATTAGTGACCCTGAATTGGGCAAGTTGGTGTATGTGTATACTGTAGAAGTGATTCTCAACCCGTAAAATTGCTTGCCAAAATAAATCGCAATGGTATAATCTGCCCGCTGTTAAATCGGGGTGTGGCTCAGACCGGTAGAGCGCACGGTTCGGGTCCGTGAGGTCGAGAGTTCAAATCTCTCCACCCCGACAGCTAGTAAGTAAACCGCCTTACCCGAAGGCGGTTTTTGATTCATTGAATAAGGACGGCATGGGTCAATGCTCAATCCTTTATATAGCACCCCAAATATTTTAGGAGAATACTTATGAGCGGTATAACAAAAACCATTCCCCAAAGCGAAGGGATCGAGGCTGTGCAGTCTTTGTACGATGGCACAGTGGGCGAATTTGAATTTCACATGGCGGGCAAACCATCCCGTTTAAAGATCGGTGATTACGTCTACACCATCTGGCAGGATATGCTCGTGGGGCGGTGTGAGATCATTCGTATTGAACATGGCGCGGTCAACCCCGATTCGGGCAAACCGCGTAGTTTGATCTTCGTGAAAACACCCGGGCAAAGACTCAAGAAGCCCTATCCGCGAGAAGGACATCGCGGCACTCGCTATTATGATGGCGGCGAATGGGCTGAATAATGTAACTATACTCGTGTAGATTGATTGAGATTCCCTCGTATTGTATAATCTCATCATATTTATACTCCAATCCGACCAGTCTCATAACTCATGCCCAACCGCAACCTTGCCGCGAAACGCCTGCTAGCTGTAACCGAGGAGGAACTCCAGCGTATTGTGCTGGATGTTCACGATGGACCCGTTCAGAACCTTTTTGCGGCTCTCAGCCAATTAACCCTGCTTCGTTCACGGCTCGAAAGTAAACCCGGGAATGAGGATTGTGCGGGCGTTCTCACCAACACCGTCAAACTGCTAGAATCTTCACTGGTGGATATTCGAGACCTGCTCGGCAGGTTTCGAGCGCCTGAATTCGTCCATAGCGATATTGGGGAGATCATTGAAGATATTGCCATCCAGCACGAAGCGTACACATCAGGCACGATCTCACTCAAAATGGACTCCGTACTGCCCTCGAACGTTTCCTTGTTGACCAAGATCGCGCTGTGCCGAATATTTCAGGAAACCCTTTCGAACATCCGCCGCCATGCCGGGGTGGAAGATGCCGCCGTTGAGTTTGGGATGGAAAAAGAAAACCTGGTTCTCGTCGTCACAGACCAGGGGCGTGGATTTGAACCGCCGCCGCTCGATGGACCACAAGCCACAGAGAAGCAGGAACACATCGGGCTAAGGGGGATGCGTGAACGAGCGGAATTGGTAGGCGGAAGTTTAACCGTCGAAAGCCGACCCGGTTTCGGCACACGCATTCGAGTGGAGCTTCCGATCCATGAGTAATACAAACCCAATTCGAGTTGTACTGGCAGATGACCACGCTCTTGTACTTGAAGGTTTACGCGCCCTGCTTTCTGCCGAGCCAGACCTGCGTGTTGTGGCAACCGCAACAGATGGCGAACGCCTTTTAGATGCGGTCAAGCGCTTCAAACCCGATGTCGCCGTGATGGACATGCAAATGCCCTTCATGGATGGTCTAACCTGCCTGCGCCATATTCGCGCAGAAGGCTTGCCCGTGCGTGTTCTGGTCATCAGTGCGTTTGGAGATGCCCCATCACTGCGTGCAGCAGTTGAAGGCGGCGCAGATGGGGTCGCCCTAAAAACTGACCCGCCAGAAATGACCCTCGCCGCCATCCGCCAGGTTGCAGCCGGACAAATGGTCTTCCCAGAAGCAGCACGACGCTGGCTGATCCGCAAACCCGAAAACGACCCGAACGCATTAACCGAACGCGAAGAAGCCGTCCTTGCATTGATCGGCGAAGGTAAAAGCAATGCCCAGATCGGCGTAACCCTGAACCTGAGCGAAAACACAGTCAAATTCCATTTGAAAAACCTATTCGCCAAACTCGGCGTATCCAACCGCACCGAAGCCGCGGCGAAATTTCACCAATTTCGACAACGTTACCTGAAGTAGAACTTCAGGACCCCAAATTACTTGCCATCCCACCCAATCGGGTGGATACCCCTACTCGTACAAAATCTCACAAACTACCCGGGCGGGCGTTCTGCCCTTTGCCCCATACTGCTATCCTTGCCTCATTCATGATGAGCCAAGCCCCCAACCGCAACCTTGCCCTTGATCTCACACGGGTTACCGAATCAGCCGCACTTGCTGCTGCTCACTGGGTTGGGCGCGGTAAAAAAGAAGCGGGCGATGGCGCAGCAGTCGAAGCCATGCGCCTGATGCTTTCCACCATCGAAATGAACGGCGTGGTCGTCATCGGCGAAGGCGCAAAAGACGAAGCCCCCATGCTCTTCAACGGCGAATTGATCGGCAATGGTCGCGGTCTCGCTGTTGATGTGGCAGTAGACCCCGTGGAAGGAACCGCCCTGCTCGCACACGGACTTCCCGATGCCATCGCTGTTGTGGCGCTTGCTCCGCGTGGAACGATGTGGTCTCCGGGACCGGCGTATTACATGAAAAAACTTGTTGTACGCAACGAAGCCCGCGCCGCGCTTCACCCCGGACTTTTAGCTGCTCCAGTTTCTGAAAGCTTATCTGCCATTGCAGCCGCTTTGCACAAACCCATCAGTGACCTGACCGTTTTTGTGCTTGATAAACCCCGGCATCAAAACCTTGTTGCCGAAATCCGCGAAACCGGCGCCCGCATTCTGCTTCGTACCGATGGCGATGTGGCAGGTTCACTCATGGCTCTTATGCCCAACTCCGGCGTAGACGTTTTACTGGGCATTGGCGGCACTCCCGAAGGTGTGATCTCGGCATGTGCAGTTCGCGCAATGGGCGGCGCCATGCTGGGGCAGCTTGCGCCTCAAAAAAAAGATGAACGCGCTGCGGTTGAAAGAGCCGGTCTTGATATCCACAGCATCTTGAATGAAACCGATCTTGTACAAAGTGACGATGTTTTCTTCGCCGCCACAGGCATCACCGATGGGGTGCTGATCCCTGGCGTGCATTACACCAGCAAAGGAGCCAGCACTGTATCCATCGTCATGCGCGGAAAGACCGGCACAGTAAGAACCATTCGCGCTGAACATCGGCTGGATAAATTGCGTGAATTTAGTCAAGTGGCGTATTAGTGGAGTAGTCAAGTAGTTGTAACCACCCAACCACCAAATCAAGGAGAACCCATGCCCAACAAAAAGACAAAAAATGATGAAGAAAAAGCCTTGTTCGATGCAGGCGTAAAGGATTACAGTGCAGCCGGTCGTTATTACTATGACATCGGCTACAAACCCACCGATACTCAGGTATTGGCGGCATTCCGTATTACACCGCAGGAGGGAGTTTCTTTTGAAGAAGCAGCGGCTGCGGTTGCGGCAGAATCCTCCTTCTCTACATGGACGACCGTCTGGTCAGACTACCTGGTGGACGCTTCCCGCTACTCGGCGCATACCTACGAGATGAAACCCGTGCCGGGGCATCCCGAACAGGTGATGGCATATATTGCATATCCGCTTGATCTGTTTGAGGAAGGTTCGATGGGGAATCTAATGTCTTCCATCGTGGGTAATGTGTTCGGGTTCAAACCCCTGCGCGCACTTCGTCTTGAAGACCTTTACTTCCCACCCGCATTACTCAGCACTTTTCAAGGTCCGCCGCACGGCATTCAGGTGGAACGTGACCGCATGGATAAATATGGGCGTCCCTTGCTTGGCGCAACCATGAAACCCAAGCTGGGTCTTTCTGCCAAGAACTACGGGCGCCTCGTGTACGAAGCCCTGCGCGGCGGGCTGGACTTTACCAAGGATGATGAAAACATCACCTCCCAGCCGTTCATGCGCTGGCGCGACCGCTTTGAATTTGTGATGGATGCGGTGAAACAGGCAGAGCGCGAAACCGGTGAACGCAAGGGGCATTATATCAACGTCACCTCTGGCAATATGGAAGAAATGTACCGCCGCGCCCAACTGGCAAAGGAACTTGGTTCACGCATCATCATGGTGGATTATCTCATTGTCGGCTTTACTGCATTTACCTCTCTTTCCAAATGGTGCCGTGAAAATGGAATGCTGCTTCATGCCCATCGCGCCATGCATTCCGTCATCGACCGCCAGCCCAATCACGGCGTTCACTGGCGTGTACTTGCAAAGATGTGCCGCATTGTCGGCGCCGACCATTTACATAATGGAACCGTGGTTGGCAAACTGGAAGGAGATCGATCTTCCACGCTGGGCATCAATGAGATGATGCGCATCACTGATCTTGCCAAAAAAGAAAGCTGCCCGGGGCATCACTTTGACCAACCCTGGCTTTCCATGCCGGGTATGATGCCGGTTGCCTCAGGCGGCATTCACGTCTGGCACATGCCTGAGTTGGTCTCCATTTTTGGGGATGATGTGGTGCTGCAATTTGGCGGCGGGACGGTTGGTCATCCCTGGGGGAGTGCGGCGGGTGCAACTGCCAACCGTGTGGCGTTGGAAGCGGTCGTTCAGGCTCGTAACGAAGGACGCAATCTGGTCGCTGAAGGGCAGGATATTCTCAAATCTGCCGCCCGTACCAGTGGCGAATTACGCGCCGCCATGGAAACATGGAAAGGCATCACGTTTGATTATGAATCTGTGGATGCGCTGGAAAAACCGGCAGCCTAAAGGAGTAATGATATGAAAACCGAAACATTTTCCTACCTGCCTGCATTCGGCAGGGAACAGATCGAGAAACAGGTGCAATATTTTTTGAAAAACAATTGGATCATTGGCATTGAATACACTACCGCCCCCAACCCTGCGCTTGCCTATTGGGATTGGTGGAGGCTGCCGCTCTTTAGCATGAAAACGGTGGATGAGATCATGGCTGAAATTGAATCGTGCAAGGCGGCGCATGGCGGCTGTTACATCCGCCTTACCAGTTACGATTCTACGCGCCAGACTCAGGTGATGAGTTTTGTTGTCCACAACCCTTGATCGAATTCCTTGCCTGACTTGCATAGAAGGTGAATTATGAACAAACACCGTCCCATTATCCTTGCCATCGTTGGTGACAGCGCCGCAGGAAAGAGTACATTAACCAATGGGCTGAAGCGCATCCTTGGTGAAGATCGGGTGACCACGGTTTGCACAGACGATTATCATAAATACGACCGCAAGGAACGCGCTGAGATGGGCATTACGCCCTTGCACCCTGATTGTAATTATCTCGATGTGCTGGAGCTTCATCTTGAGCGTTTGCATTATGGACAGCCTTTTTTGAAACCTGTTTACGACCATTCCACGGGTACGTTGGTGCGACCGGAATATATTAAACCCAAAGAGTTTGTGATCGTGGAGGGGTTGCTGGGGTTCCATTCGCCGGTGATGCGCCAGTTCTATGATGTGAAAGTGTTTCTCGACCCGCCGGAAGACCTGCGAACCGCATGGAAGATAAAACGAGATACAACCAAGCGCGGCTATACGGCTGAACAGGTCCGTGCGGAAATGAAAAAGCGTGAAGCCGATACGATTAAGTACATCCGCTCACAGCGTGAATTTGCCGATATCGTTCTGCGTTTTCATCCAGATGAAGGGACTTTGCCAGAGAATGCAGGTCCGAACTTGAATGCGCAGTTGGTTTTACGCCCAACCATTCCGCACCCAGACTTGACCTACCTGATCGATGAAACGCCGCACGCTCCCTCGGATATTCGTCTGAAACTCGGGCGTGATGGCGGACGCCCGGTGGACTTTTTGGAAATATCCGGCGATGTGAGCTCCGAGAATGCTGTTCAGCTTGAAAATGCCATTTGGCAGCACTTGCCAGACCTGCGCCCTGTGAATGAGGATCAGTTCGGAGATTATCAAGACCGTACCGAGATCCGTCACAGCCACCCGCTGGCGCTTTCTCAACTGCTCATCACGTATCACTTGTTGCGCAAGTATGTGAATATCAAGAATGTTCCCATGGCGCCGCCGGTTGCTGCAATGAGTCGCATGAAAGGGTAGTATCCGCTATCAGTGTAGGGGCGGCTCTGGTTGCAGGAACAGTTTATTATGAGTCTGAGGCGTGGGGGGGGGCATCCGGTTGAGGCTGCTCAATGAGTGTGCTTATGCGATTCGTCCAAATCGATTAAACTGGCAGTGTTTAGGAGAAATGAAATGGTAAAACTTGCGCCCTCCATCCTTGCTTCAAACTTTGCACGCCTTGAAGATCATGCCCGCCAAGCCCTCACTGCCGGAGCAGACTGGTTGCATATTGATGTGATGGATGGGCATTTCGTCCCGAATATCACCATTGGTCCGTTGATCGTGAATGCGCTGCGTCCGTTGAAAGAAGAGACGGGGGCGTGGCTTGATGTGCATTTGATGATCGAAAAACCTGAGCGGTATATTGCTGATTTTGTGAAAGCGGGTGCAGATATTGTTACGGTGCATGTGGAGACTTGCCCGCACTTGCACCGTACCATTCAGCAAATCAAGCAAGAAGGCGCAAAGGCGGGCGTTACGTTGAATCCATCTACGCCGCTCCATACGTTGGAAGAGGTGCTGCCAGATGTTGATCTTGTGTTGATCATGTCGGTGAACCCGGGGTTTGGCGGGCAGATGTATATTCCCTCTGCCACGGCAAAGATCGGCAGGCTGCGCCAAATGTTGGATGCAGTCAATTCAAAAGCTTTTCTTGAAGTGGATGGCGGTATTAAAGCCGATAACGCGGCAGAAGTTGTTCGCGCCGGGGCAGATGTGCTCGTGGCAGGCAGTGCGATCTTTGGCGGGGCGGGTACGGTGGCAGAAAATGTTGCTGCGTTCAAAAAGGCGCTTTTGTAGTTTGCTTCGTAATAAAAAGCGACCACCCCAATTTGGAGTGGTCGCTTTTTATTTATTCCTGTTTCCAAACCGTGGAGGTGACATCGCCGCCATGCCCCGTCCAGTTTGTATGGAAGTATTCTCCGCGCGGCTTGTCAATGCGCTGGTAGGTGTGTGCGCCAAAATAATCTCTTTGTGCCTGTAAGAGGTTGGCTGGTAGGTTGGCGCTGCGGTAGCCATCGAAGAATGCCAGCGCGCTGGACATGGTAGGGACGGGGATGCCTTGTTGAACTGCTTGTGCAACTACGCGACGCCAGGCTGCCTGTGCGGATACCATCTGTTCCTTGAAGTACGGGTCAAGCAGCAGGTTTGGCAGGGCGGGGTTGATGTCGAAGGCTTCTTTGATTTTGCCAAGGAACACCGAGCGGATGATACAACCGCCGCGCCACATGAGGGCAATGCCGCCGTAGTTGAGTTTCCAGTTGTATTCCTTTGCGGCGGCGCGGAAAAGCATATACCCCTGTGTGTAGGAAATGATCTTGGATGCGTAAAGGGCTTCGCGTAGGTCGTTGAGAAATGCCTGCCTGTCACCTGAGATGGCAGATTGTGTGCCGGTAAGAACTTTGGATGCAGTTTCACGCTCATCTTTGATCGAAGATAATGCACGGGCGAATACTGCTTCCACGACCAGGGTAAGCGGTATGCCCATATCGAGGGCGGAGATGCCCGTCCACTTGCCGGTTCCTTTTTGTTCGGCGGCATCCAGTATTTTTTCAACCAATGCCCGCCCATCTTCATCTTTGTAGCCCAAAATATCACGAGTGATCTCAATGAGGTATGAATCTAATTTGCCGGTGTTCCATTCAGCAAAGGTGGCTTGCATTTCATCATGTGTCATTCCAAGCCCGTCGCGCATCAGGTGATATGCCTCACTGATAAGCTGCATATCGCCGTACTCGATCCCATTGTGTACCATCTTGATGTAGTGCCCGGCTCCATCTTCGCCAACCCAGTCACAGCAGGGGTCGGTGCCGCCATCGGGGCGGGTTACCTTTGCCGCCACAGATTGGAAAATGGGTTTGACGTGTTCCCATGCAGCGAATGATCCGCCTGGCATGATGGATGGACCGTTGCGAGCGCCTTCTTCTCCGCCAGATACGCCGCTGCCCACAAAAAGCAATCCCTTGGATTCAAGGTAGGCTGTGCGGCGGATGCTGTCGTTGTAGTTCGAGTTTCCGCCGTCAATGATGATATCGCCTTTATCGAGCAGGGGGATCAGCATATCAATAAACTCGTCCACGGGCTTTCCTGCCTGCACCATCAGCATAACGCGTCGGGGTGTCTTCAGGGAGTTGACGAGTTCTTCGAGCGAACGTGTTCCGATCACTTTTGTTCCCTTGGCGCCGCTTTCCATGAATTTGTCTACTTTTGAAACTGTACGATTGAAGACGGCGACTGTAAATCCGTGGTCGTTCATATTTAGCACAAGATTCTGACCCATTACAGCCAGACCGATCAATCCTATATCTGCTTTACTCATGAGTTTTTCCTTCGTTTTTGAATGATAAGAAACGTGATTTTACCCCCATCGCCTTGTCCCTACAACGTGGCAACAGGGAGCGCCAGGGCTTTCTCAGCGTCTTAAAATCTTAATGCAAAAAGTGCGACACTTGCACCGCGCTGCGGATGCAGTGCAGGTGAAAAGGTGAATTTCGCAAAAAAGAATTTCTTTTTGCGCCATTCGCCCCATTTGCGTTATTCGCATTAAGCCTTTTTCTTTTGTCAATCCATTTTGAGGGTGTGCTAAAAGTTTGAAAAGTAACCCGCCCTTACCTGAAGTAGAACTTCAGGAGTCCGATCATAGAAAAACGGATTTGCGACCGGCTACTTAGACCAGAATTGCGATATTTTTTCTTTTAATTCAGTATTATTCTGTACAACTGTGTACGAACGCCAGTGAGATGGGAATAGTTGGCGGTAACGGGGGGTGGTAAACCTCTCATCGATCAATACGATCACCCCTTGATCTGTATCTGTGCGGATGACCCGACCCGTTGCCTGCAAGACCTTGTTGAACCCCGGGTATTGGTAGGCATATGCAAACCCACTTTCGGCGTGTTGGTCAAAATAGGTTTTGATCAAATCTCTTTCCAATCCCAATTGTGGGATTCCCACACCGATCACCACAACCCCGATCAACCGCTCTCCAACGAGGTCGATTCCCTCGCCAAAGACTCCACCCATTACAGCCAAACCGACCAGGGTTTCTTCATTAGCGGATGAGAAGCGAGCTAAAAAAGCCTCACGGGCATCTTCTGTCAGACCTCGTTCTTGAATGAGGAGTTGATTTTCTGGCAGTTTTCCCTTGAGCCGTTCTGCTACTTCGTTTAGGTAAACGTAGGATGGGAAATAGACCAGATAATTTCCCATTTGTGGTTGAATGACGGTTTCAATCGCTTCTGCAATGAGATCGTACGAATCAGCCCGCTGGGCGTATCGGGTTGAAATTTTGTTGTGAATTAATAAGCTGGCATTTTCTTGCGGGAAAGGAGATTGGAAGATACGTTTGGGGTGGTTTGTTTCACCTGTCAGAAGGTTCATGAAATAATCCATTGGCAGGAGAGTCGCTGAAAAAAAGACCGTCGCCTGGCTGCGTTCCAGCGGGGCAGCCAACATGGGGGCGGGATTCAGGCAGAAGAGTTTTGCCTTCAGGTCAGATTGTCCGCGCCGCTCGAAATAGGAAACATAAAATGTATCAAAATATTCGGCGGTGCGCAGGTAGTTACTGCAAAGGAAATAAAATTCAAGCAATTCCTGCCTGAACTCGGCAGCTTGATTTAAGACCAGCCAGTCTTCTGCTTTTTGACTAAACTCTCGAATCGCTTTAAGCAGTGTTTCAGGGAGTTCATGTTCGATCAATGCTGCTTGTTCTGCCTGTTGGCATTCTTTACGCTTTTCGAGCAAGACCTTATTGATTTCATTTAATTTTTTAGCAAGTGCAGGTGCATGGGGTTTTATGGCGCGTTGAAGCTGTAAGACTGTTCCTTTTTCCAATTCTGCCGAGTACATGGCTCTGGCACGGTCTGGGAGGTTATGCGCTTCATCAACAAGGAAGATATAAGGTTCTATGTCGAAATCAAAAAAACGGTGAAGGTAAACGCGCGGGTCGAAGACGTAGTTGTAATCGCAGATGATGCAATCCACCCAGAGGGCGAGGTCCAGCGAGAACTCGAATGGGCAGATCTCATATTTTCGTGCAAGTTCTTCAATGACCGGGCGGGTGAAGGCTTGGCGCTGGTCAATTTCTTTTAGCGCTTCTTTTACTTTGTCAAAGTACCCTCGGGCGAAGATGCACACCTCCGGGTCGCAATTTACGGGCGGACAAAAACAGACCTTTTCTTTGGCGGTTAGTGTAACGCTGCGAAGGTGTAGATTCGACAGGCGCATATCGTCCAACGCTTTTTCTGCTACAAGCCGCCCCGATGTTTTCGCGGTTAGGTAAAATATTTTGGCAGCCAGCCCAAGCCCCAGCGCTTTGACGGCTGGAAACAAGGTTGCGATGGTCTTTCCAACCCCGGTGGGAGATTGAATATAAGCGCGGTCTTTTTCACGGATGGTCTTATAGACCATGACTGCCATATCCCGCTGCCCAGCGCGGTATTCTCCGTAAGGGAATTCGAGGTTGGCAATCGATTGGTCTCGCTTTGCCTGCCTTGCTTGAACGTTTTGAAACCACTCCAGATATGAATTAACTACATGGAAGAAGAATGTTTCCAGGTCTGTTCGTAAAAAAATACGTTCAAAACTTTTTTCTTCCCGGGTATCCAACTGATAATAGGTTAAGTGGATGCTGATCTCATTTAGATGATGTTGGCGGGCATACATATAGGCGTAGCATTTTGCCTGCGCCCAGTGAAGAAGGTTATGCTCCTCAGTTATCAATGCCAGGCTTAGTGTGGTTGTTTTGATCTCTTCGATAACCACAGGGGTGCTGTTGGGATACAACCCGTCAATTCGCCCCCGCACCACCAAAGGCGGGTGGCTGCCTTCCACCTGGCAATGAACCTCGACCTCGGTTTCATATCCTTCGGGGCGTGAACGTTGTACCCGTTTGTGTCCTTGTGTTCCAAGCTGGGCACGGTCTCGCCTTTGAAATCCGCCTACAGACAGATCGCCCGATTGCAGTACGAATTCCACAAGGGTTCGTACTGCAATACTGAAAGGTTGGGTCGCTTCAACTTGTGGAGGAGTATCCATTTCGACGGGAATTCTAGCACGGGTTTTAAAGTGCTGGCTGCTTTGCCGTGTAACATGGGTGGGCGTCAGGATTTTGGGGAAAGGAGTAAGATAGGCAAGAGGAGCAAAAAGATGGACAAAGGCAAAGCAGTAAAAAAATGGCAGAAACTGAGCGATGAAACGATGGAAGGGATGGGA
>Ga0172367_10005934_pt1 | contig 14584 bp, 11 predicted proteins | sample Lak10m_FD_114542 | JGI IMG/M metagenome (GOLD analysis project Ga0172367, IMG submission 114542) | Freshwater microbial communities from Kabuno Bay, South-Kivu, Congo - kab_022012_10m | ecosystem: Environmental > Aquatic > Freshwater > Lake | place: Democratic Republic of the Congo: South-Kivu... | reverse complement strand
CCTTTCAAGCGTGTGAAAATCCTGGCTGAACTCGATGCCGCGCTGCAGGCAGCAATAGGCAAGGTCGTTTTGCTGGATTTCTACGCGGACTGGTGTGTCGCCTGCAAGGAATACGATCAATATACTTTCAGCGATCCCCAAGTACAGAAACTGCTCAAAAATGTCGTGTTGTTGCAGGCGGACGTGACGGAAAACAACCCGGACGACGCTGCCCTGCTGGCACGTTTCCACCTGTTCGGCCCGCCAGGAATCATCTTTTTCGACGCGCAAGGGCATGAAATTCCGGCCCTCAATGTGGTCGGTTACCAGGATGCCGCCCGTTTTCAGGTGACGCTCAACAGCGTCTTCTCAGCGAAAGGAGGCACATGCGCACCGGCGCTAACGTGCTGATGGTGCTCGCCGCCATTATTGCGGGCATTGTCGTGCTGGGAAGGTTCCTGCCATCGCCCCCGCTTCGCGATGTCGGCCAAACCGCCAAGGAAACGGAAGTGTTGTTTGCAGCCAAATTTCCCGACACCAGTGGCCACGTGCAGGCATTGTCGCAATGGCGCGGCGCGGTGCTGGTGGTCAATTTCTGGGCCACATGGTGTCCGCCTTGCCGCGAGGAGATGCCGGAATTCACCGAGCTGCAGCAAAAATATGCGGGGCGCGGCCTGGCGGTGGTAGGCATCGCTACAGATGGGGCGGAACAAGTGCGGGAATTTGCCGCCGGAACCAACACCGGTTACCCTTTACTGGTGGGCGATATGGAGGGCACAGACCTCTCCGCAAAGCTTGGCGACGACCGCGATATCCTGCCTTATACCATCGTTATCAACCGACAGGGCAGGATCGTTTCCAGGATATTCGGCCGCATACGCAAGGAAGAACTGGAACAACTGCTGGTGACACTTTTCTGATCGTTTACAGTCGTGGGAAAAGTTGGAATTTCCTTAAATTCCGTCGAATTCGCTGGACAAAAGCATTTAACTTACGGCAAACTTGCCGCTGTTCCAACTGCTACCCGGCTGTAATCTTCCCTATAAATGGCTAAAAAACCCGGAAAAAAATTCATACTCGTATTACACGGCCCAAATTTGAATCTGCTCGGTTTGCGTGAGCCGGAGCATTATGGCCGCGATACTCTGGAAGCCATCAATAACCGCCTGTCAGAGCAAGCCAAGACAGCCGGCGTGGAGTTGGAGGCATTCCAGAGCAACAGCGAAACGGAACTGATCGGCAAAATCCAGTCGCTGTTCGAAAATCCCGCTGATTTTGTCATCATCAATCCCGCGGCTTTCACGCATACTTCGGTCGCTTTGCGCGATGCCTTGGCGGCAGTGAAAACTCCTTTCATCGAAGTACATTTGTCCAATGTCCATGCCCGTGAACCGTTTCGTCATCATTCCTATTTATCGGACATGGCAGTAGGTGTGATCAGCGGCTTGGGCGCTCAAGGCTATGAAATGGCACTGGACTACGCTTTAAACGCGATAAGAGGTTAATTATGGATTTACGCAAACTAAAGAAATTGATAGATCTGGTGGAAGAATCCGGCATTGCCGAACTCGAACTCACCGAAGGAGAAGAAAAGGTTCGCATCTGTCGGCAGACGACTGGCCAAACCCAGTTTGTGCCGGCCTACATGCCGCACATGATGGGGCAATCTTCCCCCGTGCCTACAATCCCGGTCGCTGCAGACCCGGTAGTGGAAGATGCCATAGAAGGGCATATCGTCAAGTCCCCCATGGTGGGTACTTTTTACCGTACACCCTCACCGGAGTCGAAGGCTTTCGTTGAAGTTGGCGCAAGTGTTGCTATTGGCGACACGCTCTGCATCATCGAAGCCATGAAGCTGCTCAACGAAATCGAATCCGACAAGGCCGGTGTCGTCAAAGCCATCCTGGTCGAAAATGGTCAGCCGGTGGAATACGGCGAACCACTGTTTATCATCGGCTGATCGGAATTTCCATGTTCGAGAAAATTCTTATCGCCAATCGTGGCGAAATTGCTCTGCGCATATTACGAGCATGCCGGGAAATGGGTATCAAGACCGTAGCCGTGCATTCCGAAGCGGATCACGAAGCCAAATACGTCAAGCTTGCCGACGAATCCGTGTGCATAGGCCCGGCACCTTCCAATCTGAGCTATCTGAACATTCCGGCTGTTATCAGCGCCGCTGAAGTAACCGATGCCGAAGCGATCCATCCCGGTTACGGCTTCCTTTCCGAGAACGCAGACTTTGCCGAGCGCGTCGAACAAAGCGGTTTTGTATTCATTGGCCCGCGCCCTGAAACCATACGTTTGATGGGCGACAAGATCAGCGCCAAGGACGCCATGAGAAAGGCCGGTGTTCCCTGCGTCCCCGGCTCGGAGGGAGCACTACCGGAGGATCCGGAACTGGTCATGCGTATCGCCCACGACATAGGTTACCCAGTCATCATCAAGGCGGCTGGTGGGGGAGGTGGCCGCGGCATGCGCGTGGTTCATACCGAGGCGGCGTTGCTCACCTCCATCAGCATGACCAAGGTCGAGGCCCAGGCAGCATTCGGCAATCCCATGGTTTACATGGAAAAATTCCTTGAGCAGCCGCGCCACATCGAAATCCAGATACTGGCTGATGAGCATGGCAACGCGGTGTTCCTGGGCGAGCGCGATTGCTCTATGCAACGCCGTCACCAGAAAATCATTGAGGAAGCGCCTGCACCGGGGCTTTCGCCGCGACTGCGCGACAAGATCGGTACGCGATGCGCTACCGCCTGCCGCAAAATTGGCTACCGTGGTGCCGGCACATTTGAATTTCTATACGAAAACAACGAGTTTTATTTCATCGAAATGAATACCCGTGTTCAGGTGGAACATCCGGTTACGGAAATGATTACCGGCATCGACATCGTGCAGGAGCAGATCCGCGTTGCCGCCGGTGAGAAGCTGTCTTTCCGCCAGCGCGATGTTCAGTTGCGCGGCCATGCCATGGAATGCCGCATCAACGCGGAAGACCCATACAGTTTTTTACCTTCTCCCGGACGCATTACCGTTTTCCACATGCCGGGTGGCCCTGGGGTGCGCGTCGATACGCATATATACCAGAACTATCTGGTACCCTCCCACTACGACTCCATGATTGGCAAGCTGATCACCTATGGCGAATCGCGTGAACAGGCAATTGCCAAAATGCGTATCGCATTGACCGAAATGGTGGTGGAAGGCATCAAAACCAATATCCCGTTGCATATCGAGTTGATGAGCGATGCAGCCTTCCGTCAGGGTGGGACCAGTATCCATTACCTGGAAAACAAGCTGGATTTAAGCGGTAAGTAACTACCCATGGCTTGGCAATCGCTTAAAATCGAGGCCTCAGGAGACGCGGCCGAAATTTTGAGCGATGCCCTGATGGCCCTTGGAGCAATTTCCGTCAGCATAGAGGATGCCGATGCCGAAACTGGCGTGGAACAGCCGATCTATGGCGAGCCAGGAAGCCCGGCTCCTGGGTTGTGGCGACACAATGTGGTAAGCGCCCTGTTTGGCATGGAAGTAGCGCCGGAACATATCCTGCGCGAGGCCGAAATCGCCACCGGACTGCGCCATCTCAAATTCTCCATCGAACAGGTAGCGGAACAAGACTGGGTTCGGCATACGCAATCGCAGTTCGATCCCATCCGCATTCGCGCAGGCCTATGGATCGTGCCGAGCTGGCATGCCGCGCCAGACCAGGACGCCATCAACATCGTACTTGACCCTGGCCTCGCATTCGGCACCGGCAGCCATCCGACTACACGCCTGTGCATTGCCTGGCTCGCGGATAATCTCAGGTGCGGCGAATCCGTACTCGATTATGGCTGTGGTTCCGGCATCCTTGCTATCGCCGCTAAAATGCTGGGTGCGGGCGAGACAATCGGCGTGGATATCGACCCACAGGCAATCGAGGCCAGCATCAGCAACGCCGCTCAGAACAAGGTAGACCTGCGTTTTACAGAGCCCGATGCACTGCCGGACTATAGTGCCGATATCGTCGTTGCGAATATTCTGGCCAACCCGCTCAAAATCCTGGCTCCCCTGCTGGCAGATGCGTGTCGCCGTGGTGGCCGCATAGCGCTCTCCGGCATCCTGCCCGAACAGGCTGAGGAGGTTAGCGCGGTTTACTCGCAGTGGTTCGACATGCAGGCGCCGACAGAATTGGAAAACTGGGTGTTATTGGCTGGAAGCAAACGATGAGTCTGGTTACCACCTGTCCCGATTGCGGAACCTTGTTTAAAGTCAGGCCGGAGCATCTGGCTGCGCATCGTGGCGACGTACGGTGCGGCAATTGCGACTTTATTTTCAACGCGCTCGACCATCTCGCCGAAACACAGATACAAGAAAATCCCACCATACAACAGGCCCTGGAGGAGTTTCTGGAGCCCACTGTTGAGTCTTCTGTGATAGATGAGCAGGATAACGCAACCGAGGGCGCGGCGGACGAACTTGCTCCTCTGGAAGAAGTTGATTTTGTGCTTGAAACAGAGCCGGCGCAGGCTATAGCGCCGCAGGAAGAGGAACTGGTGCAGCAGGGTACGGAAAATGAAGCCAACACCCTGCCTCGCGACCTTGGCGCAGACGTTACCCCGGAACCGGATGCCATAGAGCCTGAGCCGTCCGGTGAAAAATCCCCTGAGGGTGAGCAACAAGAGGCAAGGCAGGAAGCCGAACCGGAGCCGATCCCAGGGACGGAACTTGAGGCGGAAAGCCTGGCTCATCCTGAGCCAGAGCATAGCAACACATCCGAACTTACACCCACCATCCGGCAGGAACTGCTTAGCCCTAAATCGAAACGCTCCGCTTCGGCTTGGCGGACAGGGATTTTAGTCGTATTGTTGCTGGTTGCGGTGGCGGGACAATGCATCTATTTCATGCGCACCCGAATTGCTGTTCTATTGCCACCTGCCAAGCCCTATTTGGAGAAATTTTGCGCCATTGCCGGGTGTGTTGTGGATTTGCCGCGGCAGAGCAATCTGCTCGTCATAGACGATTCAGACCTGCGGCAGGATGAAGAACACGAAGAGGTGGTCGTGCTCTCTACCACTATCATTAATCACGCCAGTTTTGTTCAGGCTTATCCATTGCTGGAAGTCACGCTCACCGATGTGGATGACCGCGCCGTATTGCGCCGAGTCTTCCAGCCGCAGGAGTACTTGCCGAAAGGCACGGAAGCAAAAGTCGGCATACCCGCCGGAGGCGAAACGCTAGTCAGGCTCCACTTGACTACCAGCGGTGTTAAAGCGGCTGGATATCGTGTTTACGTGATGTACCATTAGATTTTCCGAAAGTTTGCAAGACGGCTTCCCGGGATTTTCGTATTCTGGCATGTGCGAGGCTGTTTTCAAGACATTTTGTTTACGCATTTACACCTGAACTCTGGCCGCTTTGGTATGATTTTCCAAACAGTATAAGGATTCCATCAATGGTTGCCTGCAAAACCCATGCCCAAATTTCGCAAGCCAAAGTCGAAAAAATTGGTCGAGCCGCCGCCAATTTGCACCGGCTGTTGAAAGAACTCGGCCATACGCGAGGTCTGCAGCAGACTGCCGCAACCATGCCGGACGCACGAGATCGTTTGAGCTTCATAGACAAGACTATGCATGAAGCTTCGGAAAAAACCATCAGTGCCGTAGAGAGTTCGCTGCCGCTGACCACCAAAGCCAGCTCGGCCTGTGCCGATTTATCCTCGCGCCTGTCTGACAGCGCTCTTGCGCGGCAGCCTCTGGGGCAGGAGATCCTCAGCTCATTGGGGGAGATTGCCTCTGCCCAGGAGGTATTGCACCACAATCTGATGCAAATAATGGAAGCACAGGAATTTCGCGATCTCGCCGGTCAGATGGTCAACAAAATACTCGATGCCGCGCAGGAGATCGAAACTATCCTGCTCGATATTCTGTGCGAGCAAGCGCCGCCAAAAACCGAGCATTCTCTCATTAAAACCGAAGGTCTTACTGCCGGGCCCAATCTTGCGGCAAGCGAGGATGGTGTCAGTGGTCAGGATGAAGTGGACGACCTGCTTTCTTCGATGGGTTTTTAGTGTGGCAATTACACAAAACTAATAATTGTAGGCAGTACGTTACGCAAGAATCTTCAAAACAGGCAGTTTTAGCAAATCGGGAGATCAATGAGTAACCCACGAGTGCTGCCCTGGAACGCCCGCCTGGCGACCGGTTTGCCGGAGATCGATACCGAGCACCGCCTGCTCATCAAGCTGGTCAACCGGCTGTGCCAGCGGCTGACTGACGGCGTTGGGGCGGAAGAGTTTCGCACGCTGCTGGGCGAGTTCAAGCGCCACACCGAAGTGCACTTCCAGAACGAAGAAGACATGATGTACCGCTACGCCTATGTCGTCAGCGATGCACACCGGCATTTGCATTTCAAGGCGCATCAGGGGCTATTGGCCTGTCTGGACAACATCGGCGGACTCGCCGGCGCCCAGCCCAGCGACGTAATCGAGCACCTGCTGGCGCTGATGGCGGAATGGCTGGGGTTTCACATCCAAAACATCGACAAACGCCTGGCCAAAAGAATCATCGCGCTGCGTTCCGGTTCTCCCATCGGCCGGGCGATGGTCAAGGAGGATGCGTTCGAGGAATCGCTGGTCGAAACCATGAACGAGCTGTACGAGAGCTTGGGCAAGCGCACCCTGGAAATGGCCGAAGCGAACGGATTGCTGCAGGAAAACGAGCAGCGTTACCACTCGCTGTTCGACCACATGCTCGGAGGATTCGCCTATTGCCAGATGATCTATGAGGACAACCAGCCGCAGGACTTTGTTTATCTCGAAGTCAACGCTGCCTTCGAGCATTTGACGAGACTCAAAAACGTCACCGGAAAAAAAATCAGCGAGGTCATTCCGGGCCTACGGGAATCCGATCCGCAGTTATTCGAGATATACGGCAGGGTGGCGGCAGGCGGCGCGCCGGAAAGACTGGAGACGTATGTAAAGGCGCTGGACATCTGGCTTTCGCTGTCCGTTTACAGCCCGAGACAAGGTTACTTTGTGGTTGTGTTCGATGATATTTCCGCGCGGGTTGGCGCAACACGGAAACTTGCGGAGTCCCGCAACGTGCTGCAGTCCGTGATGGATACCTTGCCCATCAGGGTATTCTGGCGGGATCGCAAATCGCGCTACCTGGGCTGCAACATGGCGTTTGCCATCGATGCCGGAGAAACCAGCCTGCTGGGCGTGATTGGCAAAACGGACGCGCAATTGGCTTGGGGGGCGCAGACAGAGCTGTACCGCACCGACTATCAGCAGGTGATGGATTCCGGCATTCCCAAGCTTGCCTACGAAGAGCCCCGCACGACGCCCGATGGGAAGACCATCTGGCTGAGCATATCCAAAATGCCGCTGCGTAATGAGGCGCACGAGACGATCGGTGTGCTTGGCGTGTATGAAGACATTACCGCGCGCAGGCTGGCCGAGGAATCTATGCAACTGGCATCCTCGGTGTACCAGAACAGCAGCGAGGCGATGATAATTACCGACGCCAACAATACCATCATCACCGTAAACCCCGCCTTTACCAAAGTGACCGGCTACACCGAGCAGGAAGTGGTTGGCAGAACCCCTAAGGATTTCAGTTCCGGCCGTCACGACAAAGCGTTTTTTCAGGCCATGTGGCAGGAACTCAGCACCACTGGTCGCTGGCAGGGCGAGATCTGGGATCGGCGCAAGAATGGCGAAGAATATGCCAAGTGGCTCACCATCAACACCATACTCAACGCGGAGGGTAAAGTGCATCGCTACGTGGCTTTATTCTCCGACATCACCGAAAAGAAGAAGTCCGACGAACTGATCTGGCAGCAAGCCAACTTCGACACGCTGACCGGGCTGCCCAACCGCCGCATGTTCCACGACCGCCTGGAACAGGAAATCAAGAAAGCCCGCCGCACCGGGTTGCCGTTGGCGCTGCTGTTCCTCGACCTCGATCGCTTCAAGGAGGTCAACGATACCATGGGCCACGACATGGGCGATCTGTTGCTCAAGGAAGCGGCGCAGCGCCTGACTGGTTGTGTGCGCGAGACCGATACCGTGGCGCGCCTGGGCGGAGACGAATTCACCCTGATCCTGAGCGAACTGGACGATCCCGGCAACATCGAGCGTATCGTCCGGAACATCCTGCGCAAACTGGCCGAACCGTTCCTGCTGGGGGACGAAATCGCTTATATCTCGGCCAGCATCGGCATCACCTTTTATCCGGAAGACGCCACTGCTGTCGAGGAGTTGGTCAAACAGGCCGATCAGGCCATGTATGCGTCCAAGGAAGCGGGGCGCAACACATGCAATTTCTTCAACAAGCAGATGAACATCGATGCGGTCAAACATCTCAGCCTGAGCAACAGCCTGCGGCGGGCTTTGGAACAGGGCAATTTTGTCCTGTACTACCAGCCGCTGGTGGATGTCGAGCTAGGCCGTGCGGTAGGCGTCGAGGCACTGGTACGCTGGATGCATCCCGAGCACGGCCTGGTGCCTCCCGCCGAATTCATTCCGCTGGCCGAGGAGACCGGCCTCATTGTGCCGCTCACCGAGTGGGTGCTGGAGACGGCATGCACCCAGTTGCGCGCATGGCAGACTGCGGGGTTGCCTGTGGTACGCATGGGAGTCAACCTGTCGGCATGTCATTTCCGCCAGCCCGGCCTGGTCGATACCGTGGCGCGCGTTCTGCACAAGACGCATATCGACCCCAGGCATCTGGAACTGGAAATTACCGAGAGCGTGGTCATGCAGCACACCGAGACCACTGTAGCCATACTGAAGGCGCTGAAAAATATCGGCGTCCAGCTTGCGGTGGACGATTTCGGTACCGGTTATTCCAGCCTCAGTTATCTCAAGATGATGCCGGTCGGCACCCTCAAGATAGACCGTGCGTTCGTGTGCGATGTCACCACCGACCCGGAGGATGCGGCGCTGGCAAAAGCCATTATCGCCATGGCGCACAGCCTGCACCTGCGGGTTACCGCCGAAGGGGTCGAAACCGAAGGGCAGTTGAACTTCTTTGTCGACCAGCATTGCGATGAAATCCAAGGATACTATTTCAGTCGTCCCGTGCCTGCGGAAGATTGCGCAAAGTTCCTGCAGCAGTATCAACTGCCCAATGCGCTGATCGGGAAAACCCAGGAACGCACGTTGCTGGTGGTGGATGACGAGGTGAACATAGCGGCCTCCATCAAGCGCCTGCTGCGCGGCGATGGCTACCGGGTTCTCACAGCCGAGAGCGCCCGTGCGGGGCTTGAACTGCTGGCAACGAACGAAGTCGGCGTCATCATTTCGGATCAGCGCATGCCGGAAATGACCGGTGTCGATTTTCTGCGGCGCGTCAAGGAGTTGTATCCAGATACCATACGCATCGTGCTGTCGGGCTACACCGACCTGAAGACCATTACCGACGCCATCAACGAGGGGGCTATTTACAAGTTTCTCACCAAACCCTGGGAAGACGAGCAGTTGCGCGAAAATGTGCACGAAGCGTTTCAGCGCTACGATCTGAAGTTGGAGAACGTCCGCCTGGGTCGCGAAGTAGAACGTGCCAACGACGAACTGTTCAGTATCAATAAGGAACTGAAGCAGCGAGTGGAAGAAAAAACCATGGAGATCTGCCACAACCTCAATATCCTGCAGATTTCCCAGGAAATCCTGGAGTATTTGCCCGCCGCCGTGATTGGCGTCGATGACGACGGCCTCATTGTCCTGGCCAATTCCAAGGCGAATGCGCTGTTTGCTGCCGAAAAGGACGGGCCGTTGTTTGGCTGCGAGGCTCAGGAACGTCTGCCTGCGCCATTTCTCGATTTTATTGCGGAGGCAGATGAGACTGCCCATGGCGTTACGCTGGCAGATGGACGCCATATGAGCCTGATCTGCCACCGCATGGGCGAAATGTGCGAGTCGAAAGGCACGGTAGCGGTCATTACGCCCAATGGTAAGGGGGCAGGAAATATTCGGAACGCCCAATCCAAAAGGATGAATGGATGAACCTGGAAGAACCAAGAATACCTGCCAACGTCAGCCATGTGCTCGACCAAGTGCAGAAATTGCCGTCCATGCCCAGCCTGGTGATGGAGATCATGGAAAGCCTGAACAAGGAAAATGTGGACGTGTCCACGCTTGCCAACAAAGTTGCCCTCGACCATGCCATCGTGGCGAGGGTGCTGCGGGTGGCCAACTCGCCTTTTTTCGGCATGTCGCGGCAGATCGTCACCATCCCCGAGGCGATCTCTGTGTTGGGATTGAACAACCTGCGCGGCATGGTGGCCGCCGCCGCCATCATCAACGCCTTCAGCAGCTCCCGCAGCAGGTTCCACTGGCAGAAATTCTGGCGCCACAGCATTGGCGCCGGCGCCTGCGCCAAGGTGCTGGCCAAACGTGCCGGGCTGAATGCGGAAGCTGCCTTTACCGCCGGTCTGCTGCACGATATCGGCTATCTGGTGATGTGCATGTATTTTCCCGAGGCCTACGCGCAGTTGGTTCAGTCCGACAGCGACAGTACCGCCGAATCGTTGCAGGCGGAGCAGGCGACGCTGGGCATGGATCACGCGGCGCTGGGCGGCGAGATGGCACGGCGCTGGCGTTTTCCGCAGCCGATGGCGGAGGCGGTTCGGCTACACCATACGCAAGCCGGCGCCGGCCAGGAGAAAACCCTGGCGGACGTCGTGTTTGTGGCCAACCTGTTCGCCCATGCATTGGATGGTGGACGCGTCCTGGAAGACAAGGAATCTCGCCTGGCAATCGAGTTATACAACCGGCTGGGAATTGAGGACAGCGCGCTGGTCGGTTTGGCCGAGGAAGCCGGGCGCCTGTATGACAGTACGATTAGGTTGATCGACTGAAACGGCGCTGGTAGCCTAAAACCAACAGCGGCCACTAGTAGCCCAGAAGCACCAGACCTGTAGCGCAGGCGTCCTCGCCTGGTGGCCGTTTTTGTTTCCGGGCTACTGCATGTCCGCCGCAGGCGGGCTGCCGCCCGCAATGCAGGCGAGGCCGCCTGCGCTACAGGCCTAGGTTTTGGGCCACATTCCCTATATCCCATCAGGAAAACACTACATAAAAATCATGGTTTTGGTGGCATATTCCCGCCCCGGGAATGACTATCATTGAACCCGTTCCCAATGGTTGCGTTTTGTTTGGCTGGGATGATTTGCCGGATACCGGCGACGGCATTCCTGCCGATAACTTGCCCCGGCTGTTCGATCCGTTCTTTACCACCAAGCCGGTCGGTAAAGGCACCGGACTTGGTCTCTCGATTGCCTTTAACATTGTGCAGAAGCATCGGGGGCGCATTGAAGTCGAGAGCACGGTGGGCAAGGGAACGACTTTCACCGTGTGGCTGCCGGTCAAGCCACCGGATGCTCCTGTGGCGGATAAACCTGCTAAACAACAGTTAACCATGGGGAAATATCGATCTTTCATGGATATACTTGAATAACAGGTTCACCGAAAAAAGTGACATGCCAATTCATGGCCAATATATTGTTTCCATTTGGGTTCCCAGGGTTCCCCGTGGTTCAATAGCAGGAGGTGGAAGGAATTCCGATGGAAAATGCGATGCAGCTTTCCAGTCTCCTTGAACTGGATCGTACCGGACAGCCGGAGGCGTTGCCTTGGGATGACCGGCTGGCAACCGGTTTGCCGGAAATGGACACCGAGCACCGCCAGCTCGTCGAGCTGATTAACCAATTGGGCAGAAGGCGTGCCGAGGGTGCGGCAGAGGAGGAACTGCTCACGTTGCTGGGTGAACTCCGGCGCCACATCGTTGACCATTTCCAGAACGAAGCCGACCTGATGCAGTGTTATGCGATCAGCGATGCACACCGGCAGTTGCATAGCAAGGCGCACCAGGGGTTTATCGATTGCCTCGACAGCGTGGGCGAGCTGGTCGATCTCGATCCTGCTGCCGTGATTGACCACCTGCTGGCCTTGCTGGGGAAATGGCTGGCATTTCACATCGATAGCGTGGATCGGCGTCTGGCCGAGCGTATCATCGCCCTGCGTGCCGGCGTCCCGGCTGGGCAGGCGATGGCCGAGGAGAATACGTTCGAGGATACGCTGGTCGATACCATGGGTGGGCTGTACGGCATCCTGGGCAAGCGCACCTTCGAACTGGTGGGCTCGAACAGCCGGCTGCGGAAGAGCCACGACGAGTTGCAGGCGGCCTACCGCAAGCTGCAGGATGCGCAAAGCCAGTTGCTGCAATCGGAGAAGATGGCTTCCATCGGCCAGTTGGCGGCAGGAGTGGCGCACGAGATCAACAACCCGATCGGCTACGTCAGCTCCAATCTGGGCTCGCTGCAGAAATACCTGGAGAACATCCTCGCGGTTGTGGACGCCTATGAAAAAATCGAGCCCCTGCTGGCCCAGTATCCACAGGCGCTGGCAGACATCACGGCGGCAAAGGGGCGAGCCGACCTGGCGTTCCTCAAGGAAGACGTGCCTGCCCTGATGAGCGAGTCGCGCGAAGGCATCACGCGCGTGAGGCAAATCGTGCAGAACCTCAAGGATTTCTCCCACGCCGGCTCCGACGAAGAATGGCAGCAGGCCGACTTGCGCCACGGGCTGGAGAGCACGCTCAACATCGTCTGGAACGAACTCAAGTACAAGTGCGAAGTAAAGAAGGACTATGCGGAAATTCCCAATATCGAATGCCTGCCATCGCAGCTCAACCAGGTATTCATGAACCTGCTGGTCAATGCGGCATACGCCATCGAGGGGAAAGGCATCATCACCATCCGCACCGGAACGCAGGGCGACCATGTATGGGTAGAAGTGGCGGACACCGGCAAGGGCATCGCGCCGGAGAACCTGGACCGCATCTTCGACCCGTTCTTCACCACCAAGCCGGTGGGCAAGGGTACCGGACTGGGGCTGTCGGTGTCCTACAGCATCCTTCAGACGCACCACGGCCGCATCAATGTGGCGAGCGAGGTCGGCAAGGGCACCACCTTCCACATCCTGCTGCCGGTGAAGCAGCCGAAAGCTGAACATGAAGCACCACGCTTACTTGAAGGATGATATGGTGATTAGTGCAGGAACAGCGGCTAACATGCAACGGAATGAAGGTTCAAAGAAACTCTATGCCGAATACCAAGCGTGAACTAGATCAAGCACTGAAGGCGCGCATCCGGGAGGCGGGTGGCGATCATGTTGCGTTGATGCATCTGCTGGGGGACATCGAGCATAACCGGCAGCAAATCGAACTGGCGCACAAGGAGTGGGAAGCCGCGCTTGACGCCATCCACGATCCGGTGTTCATGCATGACCGCGAATTCCGGGTCATACGCAGCAACCGCGCCTATGCCCAGCGTGCCGGCATGTCGGTACAGGATGTCATAGGCAAACTTTACTGGGAGGTATTCCCCAGTCTGGACGGCCCGCTGGATTCCTGCAGAAGCGGCATGCTCACCGAAACGAACGAAGAGGTGGCGGAAGAAGTCCAGATAGGAGAAGAGCTGTTTCTGTCACGCTCTTTTATGGTGAAAGATGGCGATGGCGCCTATCTGTATTCATTCCATATTCTGGAGGACATCACCGAACGCAAGCACGCGGAGGTGGCGTTGCGGGAAAGCGAACAGAAATTCCATGCCATGGGCGCATCCGCGCAGGACGCGATCATCATGATCGATCACATGGGCAATATTTCCTTCTGGAATGCCGCGGCGGAAAAAATCCTCGGCTATTCGAACCAGGAAGTATTGGGTAAGAATCTACACACCCTGATTGCGCCGGAAAGGTTTCTCGATGCGCATCGCAAAGGCTTCGGGCATTTTCAGCAGACCGGCGAAGGCGCCGCAGTCGGTAAAACGCTGGAACTTATCGCACAGCACAAGGACGGCAGCGAATTTTCGGTCGAATTGTCCTTGAGCGCCGTGAGCATAGGCAATCAGTGGCATGCCATTGGCATCATTCGCGACATCACCGAGCGCAAGCGGAGAGAGGAACAAATCGAGGCGCTGCTCAAGATTAATGAAAGGGCTGGCAAGTTGCCGGAAAAGGACCTCCTGCGCTTCGGGCTGGATATTGCCGAGAGGCTGACGCGTAGCCAGGTTTCTTTTATTCACTTCGTCAATGAGGATCAGGAAACTATCGAACTGGCAACCTGGTCGTCAGCAACCATGGAAAAATACTGTAATGCAGGCTACGACAGCCATTACCCAATCGCTGAGGCCGGGATTTGGGCCGATAGCTTTCGTCAACGTCAACCTGTGATCTTTAACGATTACATGGCATGCGCGAACAAGCGAGGGTTGCCGGAAGGACATTCGCCCTTGCAACGCCTGATCAGCGTGCCGGTAATCGAAGGGGAATATGTGCGTGTCATCCTGGGCGTAGGGAATAAGCAAACCGGCTACGACGCAACCGATGTGGAAACCGTGCAATTGATCGGAGGCGACCTATGGCGCATAGCACAGCGCCTGCGCACGGAATCCAAACTGGAGGCAAACCTGGAGTATCAAACGGGTCTGAACAAAAAGCTCGAAGAAGCAAATAGCCAGTTGCTGCAATCGGAGAAGATGGCTTCCATCGGCCAGTTGGCGGCAGGAGTGGCGCACGAGATCAACAACCCGATCGGCTACGTCAGCTCCAATCTGG
>Ga0172367_10005933_pt1 | contig 14584 bp, 10 predicted proteins | sample Lak10m_FD_114542 | JGI IMG/M metagenome (GOLD analysis project Ga0172367, IMG submission 114542) | Freshwater microbial communities from Kabuno Bay, South-Kivu, Congo - kab_022012_10m | ecosystem: Environmental > Aquatic > Freshwater > Lake | place: Democratic Republic of the Congo: South-Kivu... | reverse complement strand
TAGAAACAATAGGTTCAAATTTATTTACTTCTTTGGAAACATTAATGAATAAGATTGCAACTCATTCTGCTACCTTTCCCACCGTTGTACCAAGAGCCTCTTCCATCAATCATTCTCTACAATCAGTTGCCTTTTTCCCATTAGGCGATAGTTTCAAGAGACGTCTTCATGAATATTCTATACGTATAAAGAAATTAGCGAGTGAAACAACCTCAACAGAGCAAGACACTCAGACAAAAAAAAGGCGTTTTGAACTAGACTATCAAATGATAAAACACGTACAACTGGCTATTAGATCTTTTAATGCAGTCGTCAATCCCTACCTAACCGCAGTAGGTAAAGACAGATTGTCCTGCACATTTAAAGATTCCGATTCTCAAAAAATATTTACCAAGCAAGTAACTGTTATAATTTATCTAATAAAAAAAATTGAAAAAGCGTATTCCAGGGTAATAAAATCGATCAATCTAAGTATCAACTGCTGCAATAGAATGTTAACAATGATCCAAAGTCAATATGACGCCTCCTCTTTAGATAAAATAAAAAGGGTATTTTTATCAAAACTGGATCATCCTGATTTATATTCAACCCTTGCGATTTTACAATTTTGTTTACCTGACTGCAATATATCTAATGTTCAAGAGCCCTATCAAGACGCTCATCATGGAAAGCAAGATCTTCCCACCTTTACCAAACTAACAAAGATAGTGCCTAATGTCTCAGCACATATTAGTGAGAAAAATAGTGAAAAACCTAAAGAAACATTGCCATCTTCAATAAAAACTCAACAAGTTGATGGTGCAGCAAAGGTGTTAAAACCCTAACTCAGCGATTTATAAATCAGACCCAATTTGTCGTAAAATCTGTTTAAGTTCTTCCTTACCAAGTTTTTTGAAGTCCTCTTCGCTATCATAGCCTACAATATTTTCAATAAGTTTTGATTTTCTTTCGATGATGTTATGAATATGCTCTTCTAAAGAATGTTTTGTCACAAACTTAAACACACTCACCCCTCTACTTTGTCCCATTCGGTGCACACGGTCTGTTGCTTGATTTTCTCGAGCAGGATTCCACCACCTGTCATAGTGAATAACAACTGATGCCGACGTTAAATCAATACCGACTCCTGCAGCATTTAATGATCCAACAAACACTTCATATTCGGGATCGGTTTGAAAACGGGCTACTTGCTCACGTCTATTTTGAGTACTTCCACGAATGGCAGAATACTTAATCCCATTTTCAGTTAAATAAGCTTCAATAATATCCATCATTCCTAAAAATTGAGTAAAGACTACCACTTTTTGCTTACTTCTCCTTGATTCTTCCAAAAGCTCTACAAACAAATCCCATTTTCCACTTTGGTATTCTGAGTAATTTTTTAAATCATCATGATATAATGCTGGATGGTTACATATCCGCTTTAATTTATTTAACAAAGCAAACACATGCATATGGAAGTGCTTCTGATCCTCATCTTTAAGGATCTCTTTAGACTGTGTAGCCACTTGATTATAAAGCTCTTGCTGTTTTGGCATTAATTCAGTAATTGAAATTTCTTCAATTTTCTCAGGAAGATCCTCAAGCACCTCTGTTTTTTTTCTTCTTAATACAAAAGGTTTAATTAATGCAGAAAGCACTTGTCCAGCTTCAATATTTCTATCCTTTTCAATAGGAATCACAAATTTTTCTCTAAACTCAGACTCAGAAGGGAGGTATTTAGGCAATACAATATCAAATAACGACTTTAATTCTCCTAAGCTATTTTCAATAGGTGTACCAGTTAATGCAAGATTCATTTTAGTAGAAAGCTTTTTAAGCGTTTGATGAATTTGAGATTTTTGATTTTTTGCCACTTGAATCTCATCATAGATAGCGATTTCAAAATCCATTTTTTGAAACAACTCTTTATCACTTCGAATAATTCCATAGGTGGTTAAGATAATATCATACCCCTTTTTCTTTAGTTCTTTGTTATCTCTAAAAGGACCATGGTAAAATAGAACCTTCCCTTTTTCCAAAAAATTGGCAAGCAAATCTTCCCAATGGTAGATAACAGAGGTTGGACAAACAACAAGACATTTTTCTCTATCGGCCTTTTTCTTCTTATTGAATAAAGCGGCAAATAATGCCATCGACTGATGCGTCTTACCAAGTCCCATATCGTCACATAAAAACCCACCAGGCAAGCCAAAAGAATATAGAAACCAAAGCCATTTCACCCCAATTTCCTGATATGGCCTTAATGTACTTTTTAAACCCTTTATCGAGGGCATCTCATGAATATTATCCAGATGTAAATTTTTTAACAGTTTTAATAATTCCGCCTGCACAGGATCATCTGACGATGCCGGAAGATAGACCTCCTCAGTGACCGTCAATTTTATCCAATCAAGGGTTGAAAGCTCAATCATATGATCTTCAAAATGAATACTTTCACTCGGCAGCCGCATAAGCCAATGAAATTTCTCATCTTTTAATACAAGCATACCGGCAGAGGATAATAGAAATGGAGTAAAATGAATATAGGCTTGATAAATATCGGTCGCGTTTATTTCGCCTAAAGGTGAATTGTAGGTAAAGTGCATTCTCCAAACCCCTTTTATCTTTTCTAAATATTTCAATCTAAGGGATAATTTTGTAGGAACTACCAAACGTGAATCTAGGTGTAAAATATAGGGCTTTAATTTTTCAAGCTCATGTTTTAAGAAAAAGGGTACTTGCTCTTTTCCCACTAACACTTCTGTAAGGTACTTTTCCGGAAGCCTTTTAGATAAAGGTATCTCCATAAACCCTCTATCCTTTAGATAGATATAGTCGCCATAAACCTTCGGTTGGTACTTCATCATCTCTTCAGAAAAATAATATTTAGGCTCTACAAAAATCCCCGACTCTTCTATGTAAGTGACCATAAGCCCTGTTTTATCAAGCCCTTCATCGTGTGTAAAAAAGCCAGTTACTGTCTCAAGCTCTTCTTTATTGACCGTGATAAAGTGGGAGATTTCCTCTTTATTAATTTTCATCCCGGGAAATACCTGCTTATCAAACCTTCCCTTCCCTTGCATAAAAAACCCTTGATTTTTTACGTATAAGTATTTTCCGCAGTCAATCACACCACTTTCTTCTTCGCAAAGCTCATCGCCTAAAATACTAAGAGTGTCATTATCAAGAACATATCTTACGCTCGACTCTATATTTGTTAGATGGATAGTAAACCCACTAAAAGTAGATAAAAACGTTTTATATCGATCAATAAACTCACTAAGTCCATCTTTTTTAATCACCCTTTCAACACCATTAAATAATCTTCCTTGAAGGTGGTAAAATCCTTTAGAAGGAAGGTAACACCAGTTGCCAAAAAGTTGGGCCTTATCCATCGAAAGATCCCCTCTTTCAAACACATAAGATAAAATATGTAACTGGTTATCTTTATCAAAAAATAAATCAAATTGTATCTGCTGCTCTACTAAGTGTATTTTTGTCCCTTCTATCCAACTAGATAAATTTTGTTGATATTTTTGCAATGCTTCTTCAATGTGTTCTTTATCAATATGATCAGTAGAAAGAAGAGGGTCGTTATAGCTTGGGAAAAACCCTCGCCTAGGGATAAACTGCCATTTTCCTAAAACAGTTGGCTTTGCCTTTTCTTTGTCATCAACTATTTTTCCTATGATAGTTAACTGGACTTTATCCTCATCATAGATCACTTTTTCAATTTCTTTACCAGATAGATCATGAACTGATAAATTTGTATCATACCCCTTTAACCCCGAACATAGACTTTCCCAAAGATGTTGCTCCACATTGATTTTGATTGAAAAATCGTTCATTTCAACAGCCAAAGCAGAAGGGATTTTATCCCCTTCATCCTGTAATGAAATAGAAGCTTTTCCTTGCTCATCTTCTAAAAACAGCAAATACTTAGCTAAATCTGCCCAAAAAGAGAGCTCAAATTGTAGCTTTTTCGAAGGGTTACCTTGCCGCCAATTTTCCAACTCTTCAGGATCAAGATTTGAAAACTTAATGCTTGTCTCTTCAGTCTCTTCCATCCGCTCATCTACTGTGATCCGAAAATGCTCTTTTGCTCTATCTGTTTTACAATCAATAATTAATCTATCATCAAGAATGTATCTACCACCCTCTTTTTTAAGCAACGAAGGCTCATAACCCCAGTTGCCAGAGACCCCTTCTAATAAACTCTTCCATAAACAAGATTCATAACGTAGATGAATGGGATCGTGATGATTTCGATAAATAGCTTCGATAGAGGCTGCTAAATGAACACATCCATTTGTTTTATTTCCTCCGCACTCACAAAATAGATCTAAACACTCCCCCTTGGGATTAATTTGCAAAAATGTCCAAAAGGTTTTTTTATCCTCAACAATTTCAGTTTGATACGTACCAGATGAAAAAATAATATTGATCACCTTTTTACCTAACACGGCAGCCTTTCCAGCCCTTACTATCGCTTCTGTAAATATCTTGCTATCCATGTAATCTTATTTTGTAATAATGTATTTCTTTATCTGCATGATTCCATCTAATGCAAATGAATTATTTTGCTGTCAAGAAAAAGCTCCCTATCCTCAAACTAAATGAAGAGAAGGGTCAACATATTGATAACCAAGATCGGAAGCTACTGCCTGATTGGTCACCTTTCCCTCCAAAATATTTAGTCCATTCATGAATAATCGATCTGAGCCTAATGCCTTTTTGTAACCAAAGTTTGCAAGTTTCATCGCATATGGATAGGTAGCATTGGTTAATGCCTCTGTAGATGATCTTGCACATGCCCCAGGCATGTTGGCTACACAATAGTGAACAACACCATCGACAATATAGGTTGGGTGAGAATGCGTGGTAGCTTTTGATGTTTCAAAACAGCCCCCTTGATCAATAGAAACATCGACTAATACTGCCCCCTTTTTCATCTCTTTTAACTTATCTTTAGTTAAAAGATTTGGAGCCTTTTTACCCGGTATTAAAACAGCTCCAATGATTAAATCGGCATGTACAGCTAATTTTGCAATATTTTGAGGGGTAGAAAATACAGTTTTTAACCGTCCTGCATAAAATCTGTCTATCTCTCGAAGTCTATCTAAATCTGTGTCTAAAATAGTCACATCTGCTCCAAGACCTACAGCCATTTGAGCTGCATTCATACCTACAACACCACCACCAATAATCACCACCTCAGCAGGCTTAACTCCCGGTACACCGCCTAAAATAACCCCTCGTCCTCCATTTGCCATCTGCAAAGCATAAGCGCCTGCTTGTATGGACAATCTTCCAGCAATTTCACTCATAGGAGTAAGAAGGGGTAATCTGCCATGTCTATCGGTAACTGTCTCATAAGCAATAGCCACTACATTTTTTTCTAACAGCATCCTTGTTTGCTCTGCATCTGGAGCAAGATGTAAATAGCAAAATAATACCTGACCTGCGTGCATATAGGTAAATTCAACCTCTTGAGGTTCTTTGACTTTTATGATCAAATCGGCTTCATAGACTTTTTTTGCTGTATCAACAATTTCTGCCCCAGCTGTTAGATACATCTGATTGCTAAACCCAATTTTATCGCCTGCATCCTTTTGCACATATACCTTATGTCCTGCATGGACAAACCCTTCCACCATTGCAGGTGTAGCACCTACACGAAATTCCATATCTTTTATTTCTTTCGGTATCCCAATTAATTGCTTTTTCATCTAGATGGCCCCTCATTTTTAATAATTACGTTCATTGTTTTGTATATTAGACAGATCGATTTCCCCATAAAATACTGGTTCAGCTGGACCTTTCATCCAAATTCTTTCTTGATTATCGAAAGTAAATTGTAAAGCATTTCCTGATTTTGGAAAAACTCTATATTGAGATTTTTTTTTCTTGTCATATTTTCTTAAAAGAAGAGTGGCCGCCGCGCAGGCTGTTCCACAAGCTAGTGTCTCTTTTTCCACACCCCGTTCATACGTTCGAATATGCAAATCTTTATCTATCTCCATGATATAAGAGACGTTTACCCCATCAGGGGCAAACATCTCATGATATCTTAGCTCTTTTGCCTCTTTCTCAAAATCATTCACTTCTAAAGAGTTAACATGAATGATAAGATGAGGCACCCCTGTATGAAATAAATGGCCGGTTCTTGAATGACTAAGAGCAATAGGCGATAAAAGTTCCTCAAAATTTGGTAAAGTGACTGATACGGCGCCATCTTGATTTTCTCCTACAGCTATTCCTTCTAATGTCTCAATGGAGACAAAAGTTTTGTTAAAGTGCTTAACAGCGCAGCGCAAGCCGTTACCACACATGCTTGCTTCCCCACCATCGGGGTTAAATATCCTCATTTTTGCATCTGCAATTTTTGATAACTGTAAAAGAATTACTCCATCGGCACCAATACCAAAATTACGATTACACATAAATGGGATATAGTGAGTAATGTCAAAGGCAAGAGCTTGATTTAAGTCTTCAATAAGAATAAAATCATTGCCAGCACCTTGGTACTTAAAAAATTTTACCCGTCTCATAAAAGGTTACTCTCTATGCTCTATTTACTGAGCAATCTATACCATATTGAATTCTTTATACGAGCTCTTTATCCCATCAAGCAGCCCAAATTTCATAGCCTCTTCAGCACTCATCCATGTATCCCTGTCTAACGCTTTTTCAACAAAGGCCTTTGACTGCCCAGAAGCCTGTACATAAATCTCCACCAAAGCTTCGCGAGTTTTAATAATCTCTTTTGCCTGAATCTCTAAATCTGTCGCCTGCCCTTGAATCACTCCGCCAATTAACGGTTGGTGTATCATGATACGAGAATGCTTTGTTGCAAAACGCCTTCCAGGTCCTGCCACTAAACTCAAAATAGAACCCATTGAAGCTGCAAGCCCTGTAACTAAGGTATATACAGGAGAAGAAATCATTTTAAATTGATCCCAAATAGCAAACCCAGAATCCACAGAGCCCCCTGGAGAGTTGATAATAAACAAAATTGGCTTTCCTGGATTGTTATATTCTAAATACCAAATTTTCCTGATGATCTCTTTTGCAGATTTATCATCCACCACTGAAGATAGAAAAATTTTCCTCTCTGTAATAAGCATCTCTTCAATTTTCGACTCAACGCTTGACTGTTCTTTCTCTTCTATTTTGTTTTGACTCATAGTGCCTCGCTTATTTTATCTTCTAAATTGGGATGTTAGCAGGTTTGTCTAAAAAAAGGAACCTTCATTTTCTAGATAATCTCTGGGTACAGGGGGAACCTTGCTAATAACTTTTGTAATTCATTTTTTGTCTTTACAACAATTTTCTCATCAATATCCACTTTTGCCTTACTCCTCTTTTCTGATTCAAGGTCAAAGGAAGCTTTAGCAGAAGATAACAAATGACAAATGATATCTACGATTTCTATCATCTCCCCTTCTTTCATCCCCCTTGTGGTTAAAGCAGGGGTTCCAAGTCTAATTCCTGAGGTATACCATGGACCATTGATATCTAATGGGATAGCATTTCTATTTACGGTGATGCCACAACCGGAAAGTAAGCTTTCGGCTTGACGTCCAGACAATCCAAAGCTCTTTTCGACATTTACTAACACTAAATGGTTATCTGTCCCGTCACTAATTAATGTGACCCCCTTCTCCATAAATCGTTTTGCCATCGCTTTTGCATTTTTGATAATATTTTTTGCATAGATTTCAAAAGATGGATCTAAACACTCGGCAAATGCTAAGGATTTTGCCGCCATTATATGGGGTAATGGACCGCCTATTGCATACGGACAACCCTTATCAATAAAAGGAGCATAAGACTCTTTACAAAGGATGATACCCCCTCTTGGTCCTCTTAACGTCTTATGGGTGGTTGAAGTAACAACATCTGCATACGGTATAGGATTAAATCTACCAGTTAACTGCTTTCCTGCAACAAGACCTGCAAAATGGGCCATATCGACCAAAAGTGTCGCCCCACATGCATCGGCAATCTCTCTCATGATTGAAAAATCAATTAGTCTAGGATAAGCAGAGTAGCCTGCTACCAAAATAGCAGGCTTTTCTAGCATTGCCTGCTCTTTAATCTTTTTATAATCTAGCAATCCAGTTCCCTGATCTACTCCATAAGAGACGCTTTTCATCATTTTGGAAGAAAAATTTACGCGGCTGCCATGAGTTAAGTGACCGCCTGCATCTAAAGCCATCCCCATGATTTTTTGCTCAGAAAACTGCCTTCTTACCTCTTCATATTCCTTATCAGTCAATTCGTTTACACTTTTCTTTCCCAAAGATTCGATATATGGAGTTTCCACTCTTTTAATCAAAATTGCCCAATAGGCAATTAAATTTGCATCAGCGCCAGAATGTGGTTGTATATAGGCATGATCTGCGCCAAATAATTTTTTAGCCCGTGCCGATCCTGTAGATTCAATGGCATCAACGTTGTCACAGCCAGCGTAAAACCGATGAAATGGATGACCTTCTGCATATTTATCTGTAAGGTAATTTCCCATCGCAATTTGTACTGGGATCGAAGAGTAGTTCTCAGAAGCAATCAACTTTAAGGAATTTCTTTGATCATGCAATTCTTTTTTTATATTCGACACTAATGTGGGATCATGTTTTTCAAGCACCTCCATCATCGCTAAATAGGCCACAGTCTCAATGGGTAATGACGTTAAATCTTTTCTTTCTAAAATCGTTTTTATCATAGCTACGCACTCTTTTTCAAATTTCTCACTGAGGGTAGGCTATTTTGGAAAAAAAAGAAAGACAATTATCTTTACTGATAATAGGGATATGCGCTAAACTATCTAATATTTTTCAAGTAACTTAAAAAGAGACAGACCATGCACGAATCTTTAAAAGATATCCTTTCCATCCAAGAACTTGACATTAAAATGATCCGTTTAATGCAAATGAAGCAAGCTCGAAAAGATGAGCTTACAGAGATCGCCAATATTCATAAGGAATTGGTAGAACAACAAGCGGACAAAGAAGATGAATTAGAAGCAATCAACGATTCTTGCAGAGAGCTTGAGATACGTGCTGCAGAATGTACAGCTGCTATCAAAAAATTAGAATCACATCAATCATCGATTAAAAAAATTGATGAGTTTAACGCCCTTACTAAAGAAATTACTCTCCAAGAGAAAGAAAAAAGCTCTTTAGAAAATGAGCTTTCTATGCTTGTTGACCAAAAAAGTATAGAAGAAGAATTGCTTGAAAAAACAAAAGAAACGTTAAAGTTATCTGATAAGAATAACGTCACATTAAAAGCTGAAATTCACGAAACGATTGCAAAGATAAATGTGGAAGGAAAAGCGCTAAAATCTCAAAGAGATCTCCTTGCTGCAGGCGCTGACCCTGCTATTTTAGAAATTTATGAAAAACTTTTACGCAACAAAAAAGACCGTGTGATTGTGCCTATTGAAAATAGAATTTGCCAAGGCTGTCATATCGCTCTTACAGCGCAACACGAAGTGCTTGTTCGTAAAAAAGAAAACCTAGTATTTTGTGATCATTGCTCTCGTATTCACTATTGGTTTGGTGAAGATGCAGGCTCTGATGTTGATGTGAAATCGATCAAGAGACGCCGTAAAAAGGCCACAACATAGCTTTGTCGTAAAACAATGAGTAGAGGAAGATCAATCGCTCTAATAGGTATATTAGGGAGGAAAGTCTGGACTTTAAAGACCAAGGTGTCAGGGAAAGCCTGAGGGCCGCAAGGCTACGGAAAGTGCAACAGAAAATACATCGCTAACAATATTGTTAGGTAGAATGAAAATCTCTCTTTTAGGAAGAGAGCCTAAGCATCAAGAGGTGCTTGAAAGATGCAAACCCCACCTGAAGCAAGACAAAAACTCACTATCTTAGGATAATATGTGGTCGCATAAAGAGTTTTTAAGAGTCGCTTGAGGGTTTTGGTAACAAAGCTCCTAGATGAATGATTGAAAAAATGGTTCAAAAAAAGTTCCATTTTTACAGAATCCGGCTTACTTTCCTCTACCCTTTTTTCCTGGTCTCATAGTAGACTTCCTTCCTTGGCCAAAGGGTGGTGCTCTTTATAGACCCTGTTTTTAAGCTCTTTGGACACTTGTGTGTAAATGGTTGTAGTTGCTATGGTTGTGTGTCCCAAAATTTCTTGAATAGCCCGAAGATCCATTCCATTTTCAAGTAAATGGGTAGCAATACTGTGTCTAAGAATATGGGGGGTGATTTTTTTTACAATTCCTATCCTTTTTTGATACCCTACAAACAGTCTATCGATAGATCTTGGAGTAATTCTTTCCCCAAAACGGTTTAAAAACACCGCCTTTTTGTCAAATTCATGTAGATGTTTTTCAATACTTTGCACTCTTTTATCATGGGTTAAATAGTGTAAAAGCATTTCATTACACCGCGAAGTTAGCGGGACCATTCTCTCTTTATCGCCCTTTCCAAGAACCTTAATCATTGACTCTTTGGGGAAAAAGTGAGATTTATCTAATCCAACAAGTTCAGAAAGTCTAATTCCTGAGCTGTAGAAAAGCTCAATAATCACCCTATCTCTGAGCCCAAGGTATGTAGTCACATCGGGCAATTCCATAAGCTGCTTAATCTCGTCTAATTCTAAAATAGAGGGGATCTTTCTAACTGATTTAGGGGTCTGAAGGGTGATGGTAGGATTTTCTTTAACAATCTTTTCTCTTTGTAAAAACGCATAAAAAGAGCCGATAGCAGAAAGGGTTCTGGCAATGGAGGATTTCATTTTACCCTCACAGTGGAGCTTTCCGAGAAATTCTCTAAGTAGCTCGGGAGTGCCTTTTCTATGATGTAAAAAATCTAACAAGGCATATAGATCTATAGAATAATTTCTAATGGTATGGGAGGATGAACCTTTGATATTTTGAAGATAATCTAAATATAGATCAATCCATTTCTCTTTCAAAAAAGCTCCTTGTTACCCTTAATTATGAAGGTTTTTCTATTAACATTCAAAAGAAAAACTCTTGCTAAGATCCCCCTTTCTACGCTATACTGGATGTCAAATACGAGGTCATATGTTAATTCTTGATAAGATCACCAAAAAAATTGGCGCAAGGGTATTATTTGAAAATGTTTCAGCATCATTTAATTCAAATATTCGTTATGGTTTAACAGGTCCAAATGGTGCGGGAAAATCTACTCTCATGAAAATCATGATGGGGATTGAACAACAAACTTCTGGTACAGTTTCTCTCCCAAAAAAAGTGGGATTTCTTAAGCAGGATTTATCTGAATTCGAAGAATGCATGATTCGAGATGTTGTGGTCATGGGAAACGTAAGACTTTGGAAAGCAATGAAAGAGCAAGATAAGCTTTATGAAAGCGAGATCAATGATGCAGCCGGCATGCGCCTTGCTGAACTTGAGGAAATTGTTGGGGAAGAAAACGGTTACACTGCAGATTCTGATGCTGAAGTCCTGCTTGAAGGGATGGGTATAGCTGAAGAATTTTACACAAAGCCTATGAAATCTCTTCCTGTAGACATGCAATTTAGAGTCCTTCTTTGTCAAGCATTGTATGGGAATCCAGAAGCCCTCCTCCTTGATGAGCCAACAAACCACTTAGACCTTGAAGCGATCCGATGGCTTGAAAATTTCTTAAAAGGATTTGATGGTACTTTAATTGTCATTTCTCATGACAGACATTTTTTAAATGCAGTATGTACAGCAATTGCCGACATTGACTATGAAACAATCATCACGTATCCAGGAAATTATGATGACATGGTTGTTGCTAAATCTGACGTTAGATCTAGAGTGGATAATGAAAACAAAAATAAGGAGAAAAAAGCTGCCCAGTTAAAGGAATTTATCGCAAAATTTGGAGCCGGAACAAGAGCATCCCAAGTTCAGTCTAGGCTTAAAGAGCTCGAAAAGCTCCAGCCTCAAGAGCTTAAAAAGTCCAATATTCTTCGCCCTTACATTTGTTTTCAAAATCCTGAAAGAAACTCAGGTCAAATTACATTTAAACTTAAAAAGGTTAGTAAATCTTTTGGCTCTAATAAGGTGATTGAAAACTTCAACTATGAAGTAAATCGTGGGGACAAAATTGCTATCATCGGAAACAATGGAATGGGTAAAACTACCTTGCTTAAACTTTTTGCAGGGGTCTTAGAGCCAACCGAAGGAGAAATTATAGTTGGTCATGCCTGTTCAAAGGGGTATTTTCCCCAACTTCACGAAGAAGTGATTGATAAGTCAAAAAATATTTCAATTTTAGACTTCTTACGAACACAAAAAGATGACGTATTAGAGCAGCAGATCCGTTCGGCACTTGGAAAGTTACTATTCCCTGGAGATGATGCCTTCAAAGGGATCGAAAAATTATCTGGTGGAGAGACCGCTCGAGTGATTTTAGCAGGGTTAATTCTTAACACACACAATACTTTACTTCTTGATGAGCCAAATAACCACCTTGACCTAGAGTCTGTATCTGCTCTTGGATGTGGATTGAAAAACTTTCCTGGAACAGTGATTTTTGCCTCTCACGATAGAGATTTAATCGAGGGGGTTGCCACTCGTATTATTTCTATTGAAAAAGATGGGATACATAAATTCGACGGGCCTTATCAAGACTATATGAAATCTAAAGCTCATTTAATGTAAATTTGATTGAAAGAAATTGCCCCCTTTACTAGGTTCATGTGTAAGAGCAACCATGGGAGCTTAACTATGTCTGATAAAAATTCTAACTACTTATGTAGAGAGATTATAGAGTTTATTAATGCTATGCATTCTGTGATGGAAACCTCAAAAGTTGATCGCAATGATTTAGATGAAGACTCCCTACATTCATTTGCAGATACAATTTGGAAGCTTAACCATTTTTCTACTCAACTATTACAATCATCTGATATTAGCGATGCAGTAAGCTATAATGCACGTATTATTAAAGATTTAACCGAATCACCGATTTATTTAAAACCAGGGTCAAAAGAGACGTGTTCACTTGTACATGCTGCAGATCGACTTAAAAGAGATCGCGAATTCTCTAGAATACAGCTCATTATTGAAAATCTTGCCAACGATGACCTTGCCTCTGAAGTGCTTGTGGATAACTTAATGCTTATTTACAGAGAACTTGCCGCTTAAGCTTGTGACACAAAAGATTTTTTAAAAGAAAATTGTTTAAAGTCTTCTGCCACAAAGGTATTTGGAAACACTTCACGAGCTTGCCCTTCAAAAAGAGCTAAGTTTAGGTATCTTGCAGAAAAATGAGTGAGAACTAATGTATCCACCCCTGCTCGTTTTGCAATTGCTGCTGCCTGCCTTGCCGTTAAATGGTGGTGCTTTTTGGCCATCTCTTTGGCTTCCTCTAGATAGGTACTTTCACAAAGAAGCATTGTCGCCCCCTTTGCAATTCGTTCTGCCCCCTCACACTCCTTAGTATCAGATATATAGGCAAAGCTATCCCCTTTTCTGATGTAACTTACCTCATCTTGATAAATGACCTTTCCTTCTATTTCGACCATACCCTCTTCTCGAAGCTGTCGCATCCTTTCGCCCTTTATGCCAAGGGCGTCGAGTTTATCCTTATAGTACTTTCTTTCATCCTTTTCCTGGATGCAAAAGGCAAGGTTATCCACCCCATGATCCAAAAATTCCGCCGAAATGATAAAAGAGCCATCATCATGAACAACCCCCGCCTCCTCAATAGGATGCTCTACGACAGTTAAGCGATCATGGTAAATCGTACCGTATCTTAGTCTATCAAAGAACTTTTTCCCACTTTTTGGATAATAGCAATGAATTTCATGCTTGACCTCATCTAAATTCAGCCTCATCAACATAGAGCCAAATCCAAGACAATGATCCCCATGGAAATGGGAGATAAAAATCCTGGTCACTGTAGGGGGGGCAATCCCAGCATGAATAAATTGCCTTTGAGTCCCCTCACCTGGATCAAATAAAAACCCTTCCGTATTCCATCTTAAAAGATACGCCCCATGATTCCTCATACGCGTAGGCTGCTGTGAAGATGATCCCAATATTGTTAAATCCCTGACGCTCATAGTGTTATATATCCTTTAATTGGGTCCTTTAAGGTGAATAGGGCAGAAGTATGCCATAAATGGGACAAAAACACAACCCTCTTCCACTTTTTAGGACTATATAGTTGAAATTTTAATTATAAATATGTTATAATTAAGATATAATTAATATGGGGTTAGAAAATGTCAATTACTGTTAACGAAAGGGGTGTTAATTCTCCTCAGCAAATTCGATGTAAAAAATCGTGCTACACCATAGTTGAAAATCTAATTTATACTACGGCTGCAAGTGGTACTTCTTTCGCAGCTGAGGCTTTTGCATCTAGCTACAAACTTAGTACTGTCGCAACCGGCCTTTTTTCAGGTTTAGCAGTTGGAACGTCCTCACTTATTGTTAACACAGCGTATCTACTAGGCAAGCCTGCTATTCAGTATTTTCGCAGTAAAGACTCTGAGCCTTTTACAAAACTATGTATTGACTCATTCAAAGATGGCAGACTTGAGCTTATACAAAGTTTCTTTCCTAATTTTTTAAGCACATTTTCTTCCTCTTTTGTTAGCTCATTGT
>Ga0172367_10005929_pt1 | contig 14591 bp, 23 predicted proteins | sample Lak10m_FD_114542 | JGI IMG/M metagenome (GOLD analysis project Ga0172367, IMG submission 114542) | Freshwater microbial communities from Kabuno Bay, South-Kivu, Congo - kab_022012_10m | ecosystem: Environmental > Aquatic > Freshwater > Lake | place: Democratic Republic of the Congo: South-Kivu... | reverse complement strand
GTTAGGGCGCGTAGCGAGCGTCCACTGTTCGGCCATCGCTTCGGCGATACCGGGGAACGTCACGCTGCGCTTTGCTCCGCCGCCGTCAGGTTCTTTCCACGCTTGGAAATACCATTCGGGCATCACCTTGCCGCTTGGAAAGATGTGCATCGCACCGCGCCCGACGTGGGTTTTCTTTGCGAACCAGTCATCCTCGGCGGCGTGTTGCAGCGGCGGTAGATTTTTCAGCCAGAGGCACGTCGTCTTTTGGTATTCGTCGCCGAAGTAGTAGGGCTGGATTATCTGGTCGGGTTCACGCCAGACGTTCGACATGATGCCGACGGGATTTTCGATTGCGATGCGTTTGATTGGCGCAGTCGTGAACGCCATGAATAGGTCTATGCCTTGTTTTTGCCGCCCGTCGGCGCGTTTCTTTGCGAAGTGTTTTGCGCCACTCACGCACAGGTGAGTGCAGGGCGGGTGAGCGACCATTATATCCCAGCCGTCATTCAGGATTTCGAGCGCGCTGCCGAGTATGTGATTCGGCGATTTATCTTCGGCGGGTTTCAGGTCGCACGACCACGCATCCCATCCGCGACGGCGGAAGGCTTCACGGACTACACCGCTACATTCACACGCCACGAGAACGCGCCCTAACCAAGCGGTGCAGCGAACCGCGCCATCGCACGTCATTTGAGATTCGAGAGTCATGGTGTGGCGCGGTCGCTGACCTTATCGTTGGCCCACTCGTTCAACCGTCGGGCAAGTTCGTTGGCGTCGGCGCGGGTCAGTCCTCTGGCCCTGACATTCAAGAACGCGGCCTTCATCGTGAGCGGGTGAGGCGTGGCGCGCAGATAGCCGGTGACAACCTGCCACCACTTTTCGCCCTCGCGCAACACGATGAAGTCTCGGCTCACAGTTCGTCCTTTCGTGGCGGCACGCGGCGGCGGAACTCGCGGCCAAACGTCAGCATCGTATAGGCTCCGGCCAAGTAGAAGGCGAAGGCCAGCAGTGCCAGTTCCCAGCCGGTCGTTTGCATTGTGAATGGTTCGCTCATAGCTCAAGCTCCGGTTGCCCTTTGGTGTGTGGCGTCCGTCCGTTCCGGGCGATGAACGTGCGGGCGAGTGATTCCGATGCGAGCCGATACTTCCAGACGGTTCGGCCCTTCTGTCCGTCGCGCTGGCTCCGGCGGTGCTGTTCCATCCTGCCGATGATGCCGGCACGCATCAGCAGGCGGTAAGCCGTGCCGACGCAGTTGCGGTTCTGGCCGTCGGCGGACAACTCGAATTCGTCGCCCCAGCGGATGCGGTCGCTCAACAACTGCTCGGCGATGTCGAGCATCGTGTTGCGGATGACACCCGGATTGAAGGCCAGTTGCCTCGCCGCCACGTCATAAAGTGCGGCGTCGGCGGTTGCGACAGCTTCCGTGCTCATACGGCCCTCACTTGCTTGGCGACTTCCGCCGCCGCGTCTTCAACAAGCATGCGCTCGTGAGCGGCGGCGATTGCGAGCGCCGTGCCAATCGCCGGTTCCATCCGCTTCGTCGGGTCGTCCGCCAGCCAGCGCATCCACGAGGCGTAGTGGAACGCCTCGCCGGTCATCTCCTGAACCTTCTGCATGAGCCGCTTCACGCCGTTCTTCCGAACGTATGCGATGATGGGTTGCATGAGCCGCGCAGCGTATTCGTCGGTTGACTTCGGCTCCGACGAGACGGTCGCCAAGCCGACGGCGGTGGCGTCGTCACCGACGAGCAGGATTCTTTGGCCGGCCCGAAGCCGCTTGCCTTCGATGTCGTGAGTAAGGCGGTTCAGGATTCTCACGGCGCTATCTCCGTTTGGTGGTGTGTCGAACTGGATGTGTATTTTCATTGGTGTCAATTCTCAGAAATTTCCGATGCTAGCAATGCAGACGCAATCGGTGGTTGGATTGCCGCGCTTCAGCCCTTCGACCGCTTCATGGACGTGCCGGAAGACGCTCCGCCAGTTGTTCATCTCGCTGACGATTTGCCCGCTGCTCCTGAACTGCAACACGAGCCGCTTCCGGCGCGTCGCCTTCCGCAAGTCTTGCCTGCCGCCGGTGGTTTCGGTTTCCTCGAACACGCACCCGGCAGGAGCGGTGAAGACGTGCCGCGTCTGGCCTCGGTCGTTCTCCTCAGTCATCGTGACGCCGTGCTTCGCGCAGAGCGCCGCGACGTTGTCGCGCCATCCGCCCGTCGGCTTCGCGCTGGCCTTGTGCCATTCCTCCGCCGCGAATAGCAGACCGGCCCATTCGAGGTATTCACCTTTCAGGTATCGGTCGCACAGGAAAAGCTTGTAGTCGCCCGGCACGTAGGCGGCGACGTTCACGACCGATTCGATGGGCACGGTGTCGTGACACTGGCGGTCAACCGGCCATTCGCCGTATCGCCCGAAATAGCCGCCGCCGGGGTAACGGTGTTCCCGGCCCCAGCGGAATCCCCCCGGCCACGACAGGCGCACCGTCTTTCGGTCGCGGCTGATGCGAGTGACCTTGCAGTAGCGCGGACGGCTCGCGACATTGTAGCCGCGCTTGTCCTTCTTCGGCCTGCCGGTGTCCTCGTCAATCGCAGAGTGGTTGCAATACACCTCGTCGCCGACGGCGAGCGTGCTGTTCAAGTCGGCCAAGTATTCGTCCCACTTCGGCGGGTTGGCGGATGGCAGCGCGTCTTCCTCGTCGCGAATCCATCTCATGTGCCGCTCTAGGTGCGCGTCGTCCGCCATGTTAATCACCGGATGCGGGCTGAACACTTCGGAGCGGTCAAGCAGACCTTGAATCAGGAACAGCACGCGGTTGTAGTGAAGCACTTCCTTTTTGAACTTCCCGGCGTGCTCGTCGTATTCAAAGTCGTCCGGCGTAACGAGCGTCTCGTCATAGTCAGACTTCTTCCAGTTGTAGGAGCGGCTCACAAACGGCTTGTCGAACTCGGTGCGCAGCGGAATCAGCCGGGGCGTGAACTCCACTTCGGACGCCAGCCGGTAAAGCCGCGAGCCGTTCCGCAAGAGCAGATACGTCTTCATGTTCCGCTCGGTGTCGTCGAGCAGCGCGAAGAACCCGCCGATGCTGGTTGGAATCGGATAGTCCTTGTTGTGACGGCGGACGCGCATGGCGACGATGCCGCGTTGCTCCGGCAGGATGCGGTCGCGATTGGACGGCTTCGCAACCCACTCGTCGAATTCGTCGAGCTTCCGCCAGTCCATGCCGCCGCTGTCCAAGTCGAACAGCGCTTCTTCGTCCATGTAGAGCATCATCTGGCGGACAGCAATTGGTTCGTCCTTGTCGGCCGGCTGGCCGTCGGCAATCTGCTTCGCCTGTTCAGCTAGTCCGGCATACAGTTCAAGTGCGAAGATTCGGCCTTCCACTTCCTCCATCTTGCCGCGCATCCGACTGAACTGCGCCTTCATCGGCAGCGCGAGATTCTTCGCATCGTAGGCGATGGCCTGCATGATACGGTCAACCGATTCTTTGATGGCGGGCATTTCTTTGTCACGGAGCGAGACGAGCGCGGCCTTCGATGCCGTTGGCTCCTGCCGCGTGACGGACGGCAGCAACGTCGGCTCCGCTCCGTCGGCCATGCCTGCCGCTTGGTATGTGAGCGCGAGTTGCTGAAGCGTCTCCTGTAACTGCTCCTGACGGTCTGCGATGCGCCGCTGAATTAACTCTTTCCAGTTCGGCTCCGGCGTCGTGCGACTCAGCAAGTCGCGGAACCGTATGCGCACGCCCGGCTCATCCTCCGCATCGAACAGAACGTGGTTCGACGCAATGTGCATGACGCAGAGCAGGCGCTTGCCCGCTGCCTCGTCGGAGTCGTTCGTCACCCAATACCACTCTCCGAGTTTCGGCAAGTCGTCCCGGTGCTGCTGGGATAGCCGGTTGACCGTGGCGGGTAGCTGGTCGGAATTCACGGCTGGCCTTTCACCTTGTAGCTGGTCGTGTGTCCGGCAGCTTGAAGCTTGTAAAGCCGTTGGAAGAGTTCGCTGGCCGTTTCATATTCCTCGCCTGCGGCAATGGCCGGGGCGGTGATGACAAACGGCGGGGGTGGCGGCGTGAAGGCGGCTCTTGCAAGGCTATCGCGCCAGAATCGTGAACGGCTCACGCGATTGGCGAATTTCTCCTCGTTGGCGTTCAGCCGGTATTCGCCGGTTGCCTCGTCGAAGCCGTAGCCGACGACTGGTTGAAGGATTGTGCGGCTCACTTGCTTGCCTCCTGCCACGCGGCGAGCGCAGCCTTTCCTTCGCAGTGCCCACACTTGCCTTTGAGGGCAACGTAGTCGGCGCAGTAGCATTCCACGTCGTCAACCAAAGCGGCCAACGCTATTAGCAGAGGCTCCACTAAGCCTGACTGACGTTTCAGCTTGGCGACCTCTGCAACCGGGTCGCTCATGCCGTGGCAGGCGGCGGCGCACGCGTAGCCACGCATCGCGGCCTTGTGCTTCGCGTCATAATTGGCGTCCGCCTTGTCGCGCCGGGCCTTCTTCGCGTCGGGATGGTGAACCTTGCAGAAGCCGTCCTTCACGGCTTCGCGACTGCATTGACGATAGCGCGGCCACGTTCCCGGCTCGCGCACCTGTTCTTGGCATCGGTCGCTCACTGTGCGCTCCTTTCTGCGCGGGCCTCGCGCCGCAGCTTCGCGTCGGCCCGTGCGATGCGAGCGTTGATTCTGGCGTCAGCCTTCTGCTGCTTGCGCTCGCGGGCCTTCTCTAGCGCCACTCGGTTCGCCTGCCAGCGGATGACGGCGGCGTAGAGGTCGTGCGCCGTGGCGGTCGCTTCGCGGCGGGTGCCGGCGGGCCGGAACGCGATGATGTCGCCCTCGCGGAGCGTCACGATGAGCTTCCGGCCCTTGTCGAGTCCGTAGCTGCCGCTCAGTTCGTTCTTCGTCTGGCGGCTGACGCTGCTGGGGCGGTCGCCGATTATGTCGCCCGCTTCGTTGCGGACTGGCGTGGGCTGTCCAAATGTGTTCATGTGGTGTCGTGGTGGCTGGTAGTTTTTACTCCAATGTGCTAGCGCGATAAACGAGTTGCGACAGGTATTCACCGGAGCCGGGCACAATGGTCGAGTTGATGAACCGTTGCAGCGCGTGCGGCTCCGCCAGCGAAGGCACCTCGATTCCGTAGCGGTCGCACACGAACCGCGTCAAACGTTCTTCCTCGGCGTCGCTCAAATGCCGGTTGCAGAACACAAAGTCAGGGCCGTATTCGACGAGCACGGCGTCGGGCGCGTGCGGATCGCCGATGGTCGCTCCGTCGTCCTTGTTCTCCGCCGTTACGCCGGGGTAGCAACTGGCGAAGTTCGGGTTGTGCGCGTTGCTCATGCTCCCATCCTGCGCGAGCCAGCGGCGTTTCTGGTATCGGCAATCCACCATCCCGTCGAATCCTTGGAATGAGTATTTGCCGGCGACGGCCTCAACGTCCTTCACCTTCGGGCCGTCAACCCAACTCACGCGGAGTCCGCTGTCTGACCGGACGGAGAACTTGACGCCGGGGAAGGCCCGGCCAAGCGCGGCACGGAGACACACGGCGGCGTCGGGCGAACTGATTTGGCGCGTCGTGCGTGCCTTTTCCCAAACGGCGAGCGGCGTCAGGCACTTCCCGGCGGTGATTTGCGCTTTGCGCTCAACCCGGCTTGCCTCGCGGGACTTCACCGCGTCGGCGTGCCGGGCGATGTATTCGCGGGCGGCAGCTTCAGTGCGGAACGAGTAATAGAAGTCAGCCTTGCCGCGTTTTCCGCTGTAGCCCTTGGCGAACCATTTGCCGGCGGTGTTTTCGAGGTAGGCCACGGCGGAGGAATCCGGCGCGGCGATTGTGACTGCGTTCTGTGGGATAGAGCGGTCTAGCGTTTTGGTCATGTCGTGTCGTGTCGTTTGTTCCGTTCAACCGCATTGATTGAACGGCTTCAGTGTTGCGTTTCCGCGATAGGAAGTCAAAGCCTTTTTTGCATTATTTTTGGCCCGGTTTTGCTGGGGTTTTCGCGTGTTTTTGCGGTCACTGGTAAAAGTTTCGCAGCGGTTCCGCAAAATTGTCTCGGAAGCTGCGTGTCTTCCTGCACTCAACTCCGTCCTCTGGTCTCAAGCTCTTGCGCCCGTCCGCGATGGCGCGGAACAGCGCGGCGGCTGGTATGGCGCGCACGGTTGCCGTCGGTGTGTGGCCCCAAAGGATGAGCGCGACGCTGCCGGCGTCCGTCCACATTCGGAGCGCCCGGCATTGTCTTTCGGTCAATCCTCCGTCGCGCTGCAAGATGGGTAGCCGTTCGCCCTCGGTGCTCTTGGCCTCAATCAGCAAGTGACGGCCTCCGCGCTCCGTCCAAGTGCCAGCGAAGTCCAGCCAATCGTTGTCGAGGAAGATGACCTTCCGGGCCGGGCCGGTGCCGATGATTTTGCACGGCGGCTCAACCTTGCGGATGGTCAGGACGTGCGCGGCCTCGTAGTCGGCGGCGGCGGCGGCGATGGCCTCTTCAAGCCAGCGGCCAGTGTTCCGTGTTCGCGGGCGAGTCGGGAATGTCGGCGCTCCGATGCGTGCGGCGGCGGTGTCGAGCGGCGGCAGCGGTCGTGGCTGGCCGACGCGGGCGTTGTGCTCGGCAACCTTGGCGAGCGTCCATTCGCTGAAGCCTCGCGTGCTCATAGGGCGGTGAGTTGCTTGGCTGTCCGGCCAATAACCCAAACCTCCACCGCATCGTTGCCGTGCCAAGGCTTGTCGAGCTTCACGTCGAACACCCACGGTTCATCCGACTTCACGTATTGCGGCCACACTTTGATGATGGTGCCGTCGTCCGTCTTGCCGTCGTTGCTGTCAGTGACGCGGATTCGCTGGTTGAGTTGGAATGGTGGTGTCATGTGGGGTTGTGGATAAACGGTTGCCAATGGTCGCGTCGTTCAAATCGTCGCACGTCGCCGCGCATCACACGCCGAAGCCAGCGGCCAAATCGGTAGCTTCAGATTGTGAGCGCGGAGCGGGCGCGGTTGCATCGCTCGCAGGCCATGACTGAATCGCCGCCGTGCGCGGCACGCTGGCCGTGCTTGCGCGGATGCAGATGGTCAACCGTCCAGAGCGCGGCGGGAATGAGCCGCTGGCACCATTGGCACCGTCCGCCTTGTCGCTTCGCTTGTTGGTCTAGTCGGCTCATTTGATTGCGTTGGTGAGTGCGGTTTCGAGGTTGACCAAAGCGGCCATCACTTTTGCTTTGTCGCGCGAACTCCAAGCCGCGTTAAATTCCGATTCAGCGGCGGCGATGCGCTCTTGGCCGCATCTTGCACAAGTGACTCTGCCGTTGCCGGCCATCAAGTCAGATGCATCCACGTTCACACGTTCACAACCACAGTCCGGGCATTTATGATTCACGGCTCTTGCTTCCCCCATTCTCCCGGCTGGCAAAGTAGTCCAGCAATTCGCGCAACCGTCGGGTTGTCGCCAATGAACTGGTGCGACTTGATGCAGCATCCTCGCCAGTGCCGTTCGTCGAGCAGCAGCTTCCCGGCGCGGCCTCGCAAATGGTGAATCGTGGTCGCGGCGTGCTTTCGGAACGGAGTCACCTCATTGGCGAAAGTGACGGCGTTGCTGTAGGCGAATCCACCCATCTGCAACTTCTGCCCCAGCGTGATTATGTGAATTGCAGCGGCCAGTTGCTTGCACGCGAAACACTCAGGCCGTGCGGCCAAGAACTCGGCTCGCTTGGCGTTGTAGGTCTTCATCTTAGCGGCCATTGACGCGCTGCGGCTGGCGATGCGCTTCCGTGGCTTCGCCTGTTGCCGCTCGCGCTGGCGCTTCGCTGCTTCAATCCGGCGGCGGCGGTGTTCTTCCTCGCGATCCCGCCGCGTTGCCTCGGCTCGGATGGCGAGAGCGGCGCTTACTTCATCGGCCTCGTCCTGAATCTGTTTCCAGAGCGCCGGTCTATTGCGTTTGATGTAGCGGGGCAAGCTCATGGGATGATGAATGGTTTGCAGCCCTTGCCGAACTTCAGCGATAGCCACTCGCGGCGGGAAGCTGGCTGAAGGGAATGGTAGAAGGCTGGAATTCGCTCGCTTGCAACCTCCTCGCCGTTGGTTCGGTAGTTGAACGTAGTCGCATCAATCACCACGCGGTCATCGGCGAGCGCGGCGAGAATGATACACATGGCTGGCACCAGTCGGCGTGCGGCATCCGCCTTCTTGTTTCGCTTTTCCTCGTCCATGAGCTTCCACTTGCGGAACTGAATGCAGTTCTCGCAGTGCCTCACGATGGCCGAATCTTGCAACACTTCGTCGGCCACCGAGACGCCGCAGATTGCAACGCCGTCGCCCCTGTCGAGGTGGACACAACTGCGGGTAATGCGTGACCCGCCGTTTCGCGTAGCCACGTTGCACGAGCTAGTGCTTTTCCAATGCTGGTTCACGGCCCGTCCTGCCTCTCTGCCACTTTTGCGGCCTCCAGTTTGCCGAACAGGTAGAGTGCGGCAATTCCGTGTTTGCAAGTTTTCTGCCCTCGGTTCGTTGTGTAGCTCTCGCAACTGCATCGCGGGTTGCCGTTCGGCTCAAGCACATTCACGAGGTATTGCACGGGGTCAGCCGGCTCGCCGCACAGCGGGCAGATGGTGCCGATGTCCTTCGCTTTCTCGGCTGTGCGGCTGAATGCGTGGTTGCACGGCGCGGCGCACTGGAATCGTGTCTCGCTGATGGCGCGGAAGCGTCCACGCTCGCCCGGTATTGGTTCAATCTGAACCGTCCACAGCCGGTTGTTTTCCAGTCGAAACAGCGGAGGCTCGCTGCCAATGAGCGTCAGTCTCATGCGCGGCGGAGTTCAACCTTCACCTTGCGCCCGTTGGCGTTGCCGATGGCCCGGAACACGTTCAGCAGCGCCGTCTCTATCGCTGAATCCGGCAGCGGCTTCGGCTCGGTGTTGCTCAAGGTGAAGCGCAGCCGCGTGCGTCCGTCCTCCGTGTCGGTGGCGTCAACTGCTGCCGGCTTCGTGAACATGGCGGCGGCGGTCTGCTGGGCGATGGTCAGCAGCCATTCGGTTTTCCAAGTCAGGTTCGGAACGAACGGCATACTATCCGTCTCGCGGCGCTCCTTCTCTGGAACTTGCAGCGCGATGGGCTTGCCGGCCTTCCGTCCGCACATGGCTAGGATGACGCGCAGCGATTCTATGATGCTGCCCTGTCGCCCGATGATGCGACCGTAGAACTGCTGCTCAACGTCGGCGCTTAGGACGGTGGTGCCGTTCTGCTTCCGCTCTGTGATGGTGAGCTTGCCCGGCTCTCCGATTAGCGCGTCGGCCAGTGCTGCGAGGGTTTCAAGTGGTGTCATGTCGTGGTGCTCTTGTAGTCGGTCGTCGGTTCCTGCTCAAGTCTTTCCGGGCCACTCGCTGACGCGGTGCCAGTGGCTTTCCAGCCACGCCTTGATTTCGCCGGGCGTCCCTTCGTGCATCTGCGCGAGGGTTTCCAGATTGGCCTTGTGCCCCATGCTCGCGTCCGGCCAAAGGTGCATCGGCAGGCCGAGGCAAGTCCCTTGATGCTGCGCCTCTTGGAGAGCTTCCAATGCGTAGCGCAGCCAATTCCACCGGCTCTTGAATGGCTCGGTGTTGACAGCGGTGCCGAGGCTGGCCGCGTGCGCCTCAATCCGGGCGACGTTCTCGGCGCGAATGTTAATCGGCTCATGGAACACGGTGACGGGTTTCAACGGAGCGATGGCGTCAAGGGTCTGCGCCATGTCTGCGGCGTCGCATTCCGGGTAGGTAGGTGCCATCGCCACGAAGACGTTCAGCCCGGCGTCTTTGGCGGCTGCAAGGCACAAGAGCCGTTGCATAGGGCCGGGCGCGTGCGGCTCGTAGATGCGGGCTAGCCGGTCGTTGAGCGTGGGCAGGCTCATCCCGAACAGTAGGCGGTTGCCAAAGGAGCGCATCAAGTCGAAGTCGAGCCGTGCCAGTGGCGAGCGCGTCAGGATGCGGACGTTCAGGCTCGAACGGTCGCGGATTTGTTGCAATGCGCGGCGGACAAGCGCGCTGTGCCGCACGCCAAGTTCGCCGCGCAACACCTGATACGGGTCGGTCGTGGTGCTGAACATAACGGCCCGGTTGCCGTCCGGCTTCAACTCGTGCGGCGGCGTGCCGTCGGCGCGGCGGAGGCTGTTCAAGAACGCCTGCTCATTCCACTCGCGCACGCCTACATAGTCTCCCCATTCTGCGTCAGTATCGGCGACGCCGTGCTCGGCGAGCTTCGCGGCCATGCGGTTCGTGCTCACTTCCGGCACGTAGCAGAAGCGGCAGGCGTGGGCGCAGCCGACAGCGGTGTTGAACGACCAGTTGGATAGGCTCTTGAACCGAAAGTTGTTCGGCTCGATGGTGGCTGGCTTCGGCCAGCGGAACAGGTTCTTCATGGTGTTTTTCTGACGTTCTGCATTATTAGGTCGTGCGCCTGACGGATGCGGTCGAACTGGACGGTGTCGCCCGTCTCTTGGTTGTCTGGATGAAACTTCTTCGCCAGAACGCGGAAGGCGGCAGTGACCTGTTCCTCGCTGGCGTTCGTCGCCAGCCGTCAGGCCAGCACAGCGGGAATGCGGTCTTGTCGTTCATGGTCATTCTTGCGGCGCTGGCAGTTGCTTGGTTTGCAGGAACAGCGCGAGCGTCGTTTCAATCTTCTCCGGCTTCAACGTGTCTCGCACCGCCTCGCGCAGTTTGCCAATCTTGGCTGCGTAGGCTTCCAACGCGGCCTTGTTCTCAGCGTTGGCCGGGATGCACGCCTGAGCGCGTCCGGCCTTGTCGCTGAACGTGCCCGGCCACGGGCTGATTTTCCAGCCTTCGCCGTTTCCGACGTATTCACGGAGCAGCAGCGTGCCGTCGTGCGCCGTGCCGTGTTCAACGTCCTCCCACGATAGTGTAAGGCCGTCGCCGGGGCGGGGCGCGTAGCCGTCGCTGACGGACACGCGGTAGTAGGGCTGCCAGCGAACCGCAAAGTGCTCGTCGAGCGCACCCCATGCGGCCAACCGCATCGCCTCGATGTCAGTCCCGGTGAAGCGCAGTTTCGGCTCGGCCGCTCGAATCTCGAAACGGATGGCCTTGACCGGATGCGGCGGCTCGCCGCTTTCCTCGTATTCCTTCACCGTCCAGATTTCGACCGGCACTTTGCGGTCGCGCACGGCCTTCCGGCCTTCCGGCTCGTCTTCGGACGGCTCGGCGAACCACAGTCCTTTGTAACTGTAGAAGATGGTTTCCAGTCGCTTCTCGCTTTTACGTTTCATCGGTTTTTCCTCCAAGCATAGCCCGGTGCATTCGGAAGGACGAACAGGTGCCTCATATTGGACACGTTCACCGTCTCCGCATCAGGCGGGTAAATCTCGACTGCCCACGCCGAGCCGCGTCCGCACTGGCGCTTTACTTCCATCAAGTCGTCCCATGTAAGTCCGTCGCGGAATCGTCCGCTGTCTTCAATCTCGGTGCGGTTCACGCTGATTCGCTCCACGCCAGACTCGGCGAAGATTTGAACCAGCAGCGTGCGCGAGCGCCAAACCTCGGTGCGTGGCTCGGCGTCTCTGGTCGGCCAATTCTCGCGGCGAACAGGCGTCAACCACTCCGGCCAGTTGCGATTCTCAGTCCTCAGATACTTGCGGCGGGCGTGTATCTCTTGGCGTTTCATAGCACCCTCCTGAATTCGTAGGCACACACGAACGGCCAGGCATCGAAGCGCGTGCCGTGAGCAGCATGAATGCTGTTCCACAAGTCCCGATACCAAGCGAGGTCGCCGGGCGCTTTCTCGTATTCGTCCTGCGTCATGCCCTCGGCTCGAATGTCTGCGCCGCTGATTTCGTTCACCCGCTCACACTTCACGCCGACAACCTCGTAGCGCGCAGGCCGGGAGAACCGGCGTTGCAGGAACATCGCGGGGCGGAGTCCGCCAATCAGTTCGTGCGGGGCGGCGGGGCTGTTACAGTCGGAGCAGTTCATGTCGTGTCGGTTTGGGAGCGCCGGATTGCTCCGGCGCTCCCGGTTGCGGTCGTGTTACTTGTCGCCCTCGCTCCGCCCATCCTGCTGTTCGCGGAACTCGGCCTTAGTCGGCTTGCGCTTGGCCGACTTCGTTTTGGCCGGCACGGGCGGCGGGTTGGCGGTGTCGTGCGCGGGCGTGCCGCTCGGCTGCGGGGCAGGCAACGCGAGGATGGAACGCGGCTCCGCGCCGTTCGCCGGGCCGATGACGCCGTCCTTTTCCAAGCCGTCAATGATGGCGACGGCGACCGGGTAGCCAATTTTCAGGCGGCGCTGAATCAGGCTGACGCTCGCCTTGCCCTCGCTGCGGATGACTTCGATGGCCTGCGAAACGACGAGCTTCGCGCCCGCAATCGCCTCCGCGTCCGTCACGGCCTCTCCGACGTTGACGAGCGGCTGGCCGGGCGCTGGTGCTTGGCTGGCCTGCGCTGCCGCGTCAGCCGCCATTCCTGCGGCCTTCGCCACTCCGGTGAGTCCGGCAACCGGCATCTCCATCTGGTAGTCGCTCGGGCGCATTGGCTCCTCGCGCAGCGCCGTGCGGTGCCGCTTGTCCTCGACCGCGTAGAACGTCTTCACGCCGCGCTTCGGGTCATACACGACGGCAACCTTCGTCTGCCGCATCTCGTAGCCGTTGCCGAGCTTCATGTTCAACTCGTCGCGCTGGCCTTCCTGCTGCTGGATGCGGGCCTTGTAGTCGCTGCTGATGCTTTTCAACTCGCCATCCAAGCGGGTGAGTTCGTTCAGTGAGACGTTCAGCTTGCCGCCGATGTCCCGGTATTCCTTGTCAGTGAAGTCGTGCCGGAGGCTCACTGTCTCCTCGCCGACGTGCTTCGCGTTCTTCTTGGGCGGCTTGGCCGCTTTGGGTGCTTTGCTCATGTTGTGTGGTGTTCTGTTGTTGTCCCGCCGCAACGTGCGCCGGAAAGTGTCAAAAAGGGATGATGGTGCAAAACTCTCTCAGCCGGCGCACGAACGCCTGCCCTTTGTCATCCGACATTGCGCCTGCGAGGGCGTTTCCGTCGGCGAAGTTGCAAGTGAAGAACAGCGGCAGCAAGTGGCTCCATCGGTGCTCCGCAATGTCCCACAGAGCTTCCTCGCCATGCTTCGCGTCGCCGCTGGCGGTCGTGAACCGGCTCTTGCCAAGGTCGTCCACAAACAGGATGTCCACTGTCTTCATCAACCGCAGCCAACGCTGTTGCTCGCCTTTTCGGTCGCTCAGGGCGAGGCGCGTCGCCGTGCTCGTGAACTCGGTGTGAGTCATCGCCGCAACCGCTCTGCCGTTCAGGTGTTCGCGGTGCAATACCAAGTAGGCCGTCCGCGTCTTGCCGCCTCCGGTCGTGCCGAAGAAGCCGAGTCCCTTCGGCCCGTAGCTCCAGCCCATCGCGTCGGCGAACTTCTGTGGTGCCTTGCGCTTGATTGCTAGTCGTTCCGCGTCCGTGTTCTGGTAGAGCGGCGGGCAGATGCCGACCCATGCCTGCGTGCGTAGCTCCAAGAGCCGGATGCGCTCCTGCTCAAGCCGGTTGGCTTGGTGAGACTGCTGGCAGGCTTCGTGAACGGCGTTCTGCGCGAGGCCAAGCAACTGCCGGCCAAGTGCGCTCTCGGTTTCCTCCGGCGCTGGCAAGGTTAGAGGCTGGCCGCAGATGCGGCAGACGACTTCTATGGTGGCGGCGGTGGCGGTCATCAAAAGGTGCGGTTGTCGTTGGCCGGGTCAACAACCGGCAGCGGCTTCGCGGCCCGCAACTCGGCTCTGATTTCGTTCAGGTGCGAAAGAAAGTAGGCAATGCTGACTGATTTCTGGCAATGCCAGTAGCGCGGGCCGCGCTGGCTCATGGCGGCTTCCGCGTCGCGCAACAGCCCGTCAATCTCAACACCCGGAAAGTTCCTTACCATCCAACGCAATAGGCTTTCGTCACCGGGCGTAGGGACGTAAGCCCCGACGGAGCCAAGGCAGCGATTGTGACGCTCCGACCAGCCTGACACGAAACGCTTGTAGTTCGGAGCGTCCTTGATGGTTAGCTTTTTTGGCTTCTCCAGCTTGATTGAAGATTGGGGACGCTCCGACGCGGCAGCGTCGGAATCTTCTGACGGTTCAATGACGGTTAATTGATGGTTAGGGTCAACGGCGTTGGGGGGTGGATGGTGTAGGTGTTGCTCTGGCCCGGCTTCCGCTCAACTTTCAGCCAACCTGATTTCTGCAAGCTCTTAAGGCGGTTTTGGACGCCTTGCTCGGTCAGGTCGCACTTGCGGGCGATGGTCGGCACGCTAGGCCAACACACTCCGGCGTCGTTGGCGTTGTCCGCAATGGCTAGGGCAACCAACTTCTCCGTGTGGTTCTCCATCGGAGTTTCCCACACGAGCGTCATTATGCGGATGCTCACGACTCGTCTCCTTTCTTAACCCATCTAGGTTCTTCTGTGACCGCCTTTGTGTAGAGCTTGAAGACCGCGCTCTTTAAGTCTTCTGCGTTGTGTTGCATGGTGACTTCAAGCCATTTTACAAAATGGTCATGGTCCAAACCCAGTGAGTGCTTTGCGATGTTGTGCAAGTCTCCGATTTGAACTTCGCACTCACTCCTTTCCCTCAAAGCTCTTAACCCGTAGGAAATCAAGTCGCATGAACCTTGAGGCTTGAATTTCGCCAGTTCGCGTTGCGCTTGCGT
>Ga0172367_10005928_pt1 | contig 14592 bp, 22 predicted proteins | sample Lak10m_FD_114542 | JGI IMG/M metagenome (GOLD analysis project Ga0172367, IMG submission 114542) | Freshwater microbial communities from Kabuno Bay, South-Kivu, Congo - kab_022012_10m | ecosystem: Environmental > Aquatic > Freshwater > Lake | place: Democratic Republic of the Congo: South-Kivu... | reverse complement strand
TAAGTTATTACCTACTTTTTTAGCTCGATAAACTATCACTTCTTTTTATCCATTTCTTTTATTGCTTTATCTGAAGCTATATTACCTACAAATGTACCTGTAACAGAGGCTGCAAATTGAGTACACCCAGTAATAAATAAAACTCCTATAACAATGTATTTACCCATTCCATACCTCCATATCTTTCCAATTATTTCCAACCTGAACTTCAGCTTTCATGGGTAGGTTAAACTCTACTCCAAATAGTTTCTGAAAGTTCTTAGGTACATCTTCAAAGACATCTAGCATTGTCTTTGCTAAAGTATCAGTATGGCTACTATCACAATCAATGATAATGGAATCATGAACTGTATTAACAAGTCTTGCCTTTTCATAATTTAATCTCCTCATTCTGTTAAATAAAGACACCCTTGCAAGTGCCATCAAATCTGCTCCGAGTCCCTGAACTGGGTAATTAAGAATAGTAGTCCTAGGAAATACATTCTCACCTCTTTTTTGTTCAGGCTTATATTCATAAATTCTTCCTGTAGGGAGCTTAACTTTTCCTGTAGTTGTTGCTTCTTGCATAAGTTTAATATGCCATTTATGAAGTCCTTTATACTTGCTATAAAATTCATCAATGACTCCTTGCCAAAACTTTTCCGATTTAGAGACATCGCTGAAATTAGGATCGTTAGCGTAACTATAAGCGGAACCTCCGTAAATAAGCCGAAAAACAAAAGTTTTAGCGATAAGACGACTAGGTAAACCAAAACGAGTTTGATTATCAGTATGCTGATCGACATTGTTCCATATCTCCTCATAAGCTGTTTTATCTTGACTTAGGAATGCAGCACATCGCCACTCCAAAGCCGAAGCATCTCCTTGAATAAGCACTATTCAAGTTCCTTGACAATTGCTTCAATGACATCTTGGTCAAGTTGTTTAAACACATCTCTAGCCCCATAGCGTCTGATTAAATCACCAAACTCTGCAAGAGTCCAATAGAAGTGTGCTTGTTCTTCATTCTGTTGTTGTTCCATAACTGTATCAAATTCATCTGCCATAATTTTCTCCTAGTATCGTGAATAGAATAGTTCTTTTATTTCTCCGTCAAAATTTTGTAGATTCGGTTTTGAGGAACTAAGGCGACCAGTTCTAGCAACGCATTGGTTGAGTTGACCATGTAGCGTACCTTTATTCCAACCTTGACTTTCTCTAAGTTCAGGGAGTCCTGAATAGTAAGTTCCTCTACGCTTTTCAAGCTCACTCCGTTTAAGGATAAGTTGAATAACTGTTTTAGAAACTCCTGAAGTCCTAAGACTTCTAAGCGTTTGTTCATCTGTGCTATAATACCCATCTTTCTTTAACTCACTTCCTTTTAATGGTTCTATCAATCTAGGCATATCATAATGATAATCTACCCAGCCCTCTTTTGGTTGACCTTTGCGATCACCTGTTTTAAATTCCCCAATAACTTCTTTCCTTGGAATTGTAATTCTTCCACCATAAAGTAAACAACTAAGATGATCCTTACTATTAAAATTAAAACCAGTAATGTTAAAGGTCTTAGCCAACTCTTCGTCCAACAATTTAACTTCTTCTTCCAATAAGGCACCAAGTTCTAAACTCCTATCTTCATCAAATAAAATTCCATTATATTCCATCTCTTCTAAAACTAGCAAGTCTTGATTGTGCAAACTAATCAGTCGTTGCCGCTCTATAGGGAGTGACATCACCTCTTCATATTGCTTCTCAAATACTTGTCTTGTTAAAATAAGGTCTTGCTCTAGATATTGCTCAAGAATGTCTTTAGGGACATCAGGGGTGTTAATGCCGTTGCTCCAATACTCAGTAGCAACAACATCAAGCTTACTACCCAAACCATAGTACTCAGCGACACTATTAAGTGATGGATAGGGATTTTGTTGGTTAGTGAGTATGAAATGTACCAGCTGACAATCCCACACACGCTTATCCATAAAGTTAATTCCATATTTTCTTATCCAGTGTAAATCAAACTTAATGTTAAAGCCAACAAGAATAGCGTCATTGTCAATGATACTCTGTATAGCGTTAAGTTTATCCCTGTACGGATTTCCACTATATTCAATATCAAATAAACTAGAAACATTATTATAATTAAGTCCGACATAGCAAAGTTTATTCCTTTCTGAAAATGGATTACCATTTACATCAATCGTGGTCTCAACATCTAAAATTATAGTATTCATAGTAATAGTATATCACACATCTACATATCTTGCAATATCAGGTTTAATGACACAATCAAACTTCCCATGTCTCATGTCAGGGATTGAGTCTTCATCACCTACAAGTTTATTCTTAGAAATACACATATGCCTCATATATTCTAAACCCTCGTCATTGGTTTTACCAATACCAAGAATCCAATCTGCTTCAGCTTGTTTAGATGTCTTTGCATTAGCCACATTACCCATGTTAAGCCATTTAACTCCTTCACCTGTGCCATCAGCTTGACACACAGCAATCACAGGGGCATAGTCTTTAGCTAGTTCACGAGCCCACTGGTAAATAGACCCTAACATCAAGTCATTTCTATCCTCTTCAAATCCTTTAATCTTATCAATCTGATCGAAGATGATGAGACTAGGTTTAATCTGCTCACAAATCTTATTGACATCTTTATAGCTAATGGAAGCTTGGTCAAATATTTTAATCTTATGTTCAGTCTTCTCAATAAACTTTTCTTTATTACCCTTGATGTCTCGATAGAGTTCAGGTAGAGATAATCCAAGTGATGCTTGAATACATCTAATCATAACCTTACTACCTTGCTCTTCATTGTTAAACCATAAGACATTACCTTCAGCTTGTGTAGCCATGTGAGTGACTTCACTAGCTAAGAATGTTGTCTTCCCTGTTTCAGGTCTAGCAAATAGAAACCCAAAGTCCCCTTGTCTTAAACTTCCGAGAGACTGGTTGAGACAGTTTAAACGCCATCTAAGTCCTTTTGTAGTTATTTGAGAATTGTAGAGTTCCTCTAAGTCATCTGTGACGAAAGCAATGTCTTCTGTAAGAGGCTTGTTTACTTCCATTGTAGAAATTTTATTGAGAATATCTGTAAAGTCTTTACGACCCTCTGTGACTTCTAGAGCCATCTCTGCAACTTGACGAGCCATCACTGCCTCTCGTTGTTTCTCAAGATACTCCTCTATACGAGTCTCATCAATTTCCAATGTACGAAGCTTCTCGAAGATTGTATTGAAGATTTCTTTTTCTACATCTTTGAGATATGGATAATCTGAGAAGAATTTAAGTTCTAAGTCATCAATGGAATGAACTTCTTTCTCAGAAGATTCATGTAAAGATTTAACACAATAAAGAAGCTTGACAAGTTCTTTATTTGTTATTATAATATTATTTATATATTTATTATATATATTATTATTTAATATATATTTAATTATAATTAATTCTATCACTACTTAATCTCCTTGTCAATAGTTTTTAAATAATTTTTTATCTCTGTTTCTGAATAACATTTTGGATCGAGATCAGTCCAAATTGTCCTAACTTCTTCAAAAAGTAATCTCGCATTTCCTGCCTGTTTAAGAGCCGAAAAATTTTTATCCTTGTCCAACCATACAAAAAGTTTTTTAAAGCGTTTAGAGAGCCTTAAAATGAGTTCTAGGGGTATAATTGAATTATGTATAGGGACACTTGGTAGCACTCTACTAACTTTTATGGCAGAAATTGCGTCTTCTACAATAACTATGCTATCATTTTGCGTATTCTGCATAATTGGTTCGTTATTTCGTATAACTCCACGAGTGATGTATTTAGCACCTATTCCTGTGAAGTTCCTAGCGTTTTGATAAGCACCACCATCAAAAACAAGATAACCATCACTATCCCAGAAATAATTTTTACTGATTTCTTCATTAGTTAGTCCATATTTTTTTAAGTAAGTCATACCCTTGCTATCCATTATTCCACTATTGTTAAATGGAGTGAATGAGGTCGGTTTAGGTTGAGTGTTTAGTTTCACCCTGTGTCGTTCTACAATGTCCCCTCTATCGTGATAGCCACAAGCGAAGCAATACTTATGCGTGTCAGAATACACTGCTAGATTGTTTCCACTTTTGTCAGCACCATTGGCACTACATTTAGGACATCTCTCATTGTATAAAAAGTGACTCAAAATAAACATTCCCCAACTAGGTCAATCAAAGGTGTTTCAATCGGTTTTACTACTTTTAACTTAATAACATTCTTACCTTGATCTTTATGCCATTTAGCCTCTTTAGAAGACCATCGATACTTCCTAATGATGTCACCAAATTCATCTATGATAGCATGACTAAAGTCCACAATAAGCCTCTGTGATTCTTTTACTATCATATTTAATCTCTTTATTAAATACAAGTTTTTCTTTTGTATCTTTGTATAAAGGGGTTAATTCTACATGATGAACATCTTTAAGTTTAATTGTTTGTTTCAAGTCAGAAGGTAGAAATGTCCATATCTGAGATGATCTTAATTCACCATTAGTATCATACTCTTCATAAAGCCAACAATCAGGTTTTTTCATTTTTAGGTTTCCTTGAGATAGTCCAATTAATATCCACTTTAATTATATCACCAAACTTAACATCTTGTTTAGAAAGGTGTTGAAAGGTATGTTTAAATAAGACTAAAGCGGTTTTTAATATTGTTATATATTTCATAAGTCTTTCCATTCTAAAAAGTCTTGATGATCTTCGTCTGAAGGTGTTTCTTTTGTAGCTAGGTCTTCTCTTTCCATGTAAAGTAAATCGTTTTGTATGTCGTTTAAACAATAATTACATAGGTCTAGATATTCCCCTGTTGTCTGACTCTTACGAGTAGCCTCATAATCAGATAGCAGAGCATTACAAGCAATACATCTCATTTTAATTTCCAATCATTTTAGAAAGAATAACATTTATTTCTTTTGGAAGGCTTCTTGTCGGTCTTTGTAAAAGTGTGAAGTGCTTTCCATCTCGTTTAAACTTCGCTTGTGAGTCCCAACCATACCCCCAAAAGAAGTTAAAAGTGTTTTTTGTCAAGTAAATTATTTTATACTCTCCAAAGTTTTTAGTTTTTTGTTTCCATGCGTCTATCATGATGTTCCCCTATATGTTTTAAATAGCGTTTAGCATTACGATAAAAAAGTAGCTGTTCTCTTAACATTATACCATGTCCCTTTCTGAAAGTCCATAAAAATCAAGATATTCCGCTTGTAAATTTTCATCTTCGAGGGCTTCTGTTAGATCTGAACAGAATCTTTTATGGTGATTGTGCATAATCCATGTAGAAAAGTCATCTATTTCCTCCATGTCGTTAATGCTCGTGTGCCACTCTTCATGCTTCCCCTCATAAGCATAAGAAAACTCCTCTTTAGGTGTTTTAATTGCTTTTAGATAGGCATCTGTTTTATTCTCTGCTTCAATTAAAGTGTAAAAAGGTGTTATTGATTCTGCATATACTTTGTAAAGTTTCATCTTAATAATCTCCAAAATATGTTTCTTTGTTTTTGTCTCGGATTCCTAATACATAACCGAGTATAAATCCTACAATAAAACTGATAATAAGTAAAGTCATTTATATCTCCTAATAAAAAATAAGGTTGTCAATCTTTAAATCGTTCTTATGCTTCTTTAATGTAATTGAATCATCATAAAAATAAAGTCTATTTCCAATGATGTTTTCAGGTTTAAACCATACTTTCCATGCTATAAGTTTTGTTTTTAAAAAGTCCTCCTTTGAGATTTCAGCGTGTGAATAGTCAAACACTCCTATGAATTGCCCTTTTTGGTGTATCACTTCACAAGGGGTTTTTCCGAATCCTTTGTGTTTAGCCCTATTGATGATGATTTCACCCACGGCTTTTTTAGCCATTTCGCTTTGTGTGTGTGCTTCATGGTAAATAGCCACTGCCATGCAGGTCAATTGTGTGTCAATGTAATTAATGTCCATTATAAATCTCCATCATTTATGATTTCTAATATAACAAAATTATTATAGAGTGTCCTGGCTTTTTTTATAGCATCTTCATAATTCTCACCAAAAACATATCCAGCAACTGCACCATCATTATATAACACTTTATAAAAACTATATTTCATTTGTATCTCCTTTGAAAATGGAAAACCCATTTGTTGAAAATTTTCCTGGAAAAATTGGTTTCTGTCAATATATTTTTAACAAAAACTTTGTAACAAAATGTTTCATGAGTTTATTTTTTAAGACAAAACTCGACCCTCACAGAGTACCCGTGATTTTAAAAAGTCTTAAAAGCCCTATAAAATAGGACTTTTTTACATAATTGACCTACACAGTCGAGCTATGTCGCATTATTTTTGTGTCCGATATATTACCCCCTATAAATTAAATAAAACCTCGTTAAAAGGCTTAAAAATGCCCTTAATGAGACTTTTTGTGTGTCATTGAGACCACAATTAAAAAAAGTCTTTTAAATACTCACAGACAAAAAAAAAGCCCTCGAAAATGAGGGCTTATAAGCACTTAAAAGATAATTCTAAGTAAAAGCCCTCGAGTGATTGAGAGAAAGTAGGTCTGTCTCATAGCTGTAGGCGAGTTCGTCTGTCAGGTTTTGAATGACTGTCACAATGTCAGAGACTTCAGCATTTTTGACCCATGCTGTCAGAGCTCGAGTGTCATAATTGAGAAGCTCGTCAAACATTGGTACATCATAATAAGACCCATAATAAGACCGACTATAAAAAGGCTCGGGCTCAGGTGTCCTGTCATGTATGAGGTGAATGTCAGTCCAATCAATCGAGCACAATCTATCTGACAATTTTTCTACATGAGAGACATTAAGGGTCTCAGTGCTCGAGTGCTCTGAATGATAACCAATGCTTATATTGGTGCACTCGGACACATAGTCAAAATATTGGTAAGTGTCCGTGAAAGCACCTGTCGGGTCGGGAATATATCCGAGTGACAATAGGTCACACACCTGAGCTGTGAAAGTGTCACTTATTCCCTTGCGACATGATTGATGAGTGATGACAGAAGTCTCAGCTCGTCTGTCAAAGGCGATTGAATGAGTGAATGTTTTAATGAAATCAGGGAAAAGCTCGACAATCTGAGATGACCCCCAGCACCCGACTTCCTCACCCCTGTGAAATACATACACACCCTCAATGTCAGCATCAATCATGTCGAGAAGTAATGCGACCCCAGCACCATTATCAGCACCGAGACAGTCAGACTTATCACCCACGAAGGCTGTGTCGAATGTGTCCAAAAAGACTTCCTGTTTTATTTTGTGAGGGTCTTTTTTGTGCATGGTGTCAATGTGGCATGACCACATAATTTTATGAGACTTTTTGTCATTGTGATTGTCATACACATAAGCGAGGACTTCACCCTTGTCATTTTTAAGAGTGTCGAAAGTGGATAAGTACTTTTTAATGAAAGCACTTTCACCCTTAGAATTGTGTCCTCGTCTGTATGACAAAATGTCGAATAGTCTTTTCTTATTCATGATTGATCTCACTTTCATTGTGCTCAAAACTGTCAGCGTCATAACTCTCTGATAATGCTTCCTGTAAGTCCTCAGCGTCATCACTGTGACACTTTGACCCGTCTGACAATGTATGTGCGAACTCATTGAAGCAATAATTTATACCTTCATGCTCATGGTCAAGTCTGACACAATAGCTGACATGATAAGCACCCCCGTCACAGAAAATTATCTCATCAGCATGATAAAACTCATTATCATGGTCGCATTGGTAAATGTCATACTTATCGAGATAGTCAATGTCATAGTACTCACTGTCAGTCTGACAATAAATGACATTATCTCGAGGGACATCTGTCTGTCCGTGCCTTGAATAAGCATAAGTATAATTATCACTAACACAATGCTCACAGACTGAGTGGTCATGATATTCTATCCATGTGCTTTCATCATCTGTCATGTGCTCACCACAATCGGCACAACTCATCATTTCCTCGGTGCTCCCTGAAGTCTGAGCTAAGTCGAGATAACCATGACCAATTCGAATATAAGTGCGACCCCCTATGACAACTTCCTCGCCGTTTTGTGTCCCATTATTTCCACTGTCAATGTAAGGTGCGACCCAGCCCGAGTGACTATGTGTAATTCCTCTTAATAAGCACCCGTTAAGATTTATCATGCTGTTATATCCAATCGATAATAAATAATCTTTTAAAAATCGTCCCTCAGGTGCATTGTCGGGAGCTGGATAGATTCTTAAATAACCCTTGTCCTCATCATTCCTGACAATCGACCTAGCAATTATTGTGCCCGAGCTATCTTTTAAAACAGCAAGTCTTAAAACACTCAACTCATGTGCATATACTTTGACAGCACTTTCACCTGACATACATGACCTTATCGCTCTGTCATCTGAATAAGCATTGACCCAGCCTTCAAAGTCATTGTGCTCAATGAATGAAACGACCCAGCCTTTTTGACCTTCTAAAAATCCATTGTAGCCCTCAGCGATTGTCTTAATATCACTCTCAGAAAGGGAAAATTCATTTTTAAAAGTAGAAAGGTATTTTCCGAGCCGAGTTTTAACTTCTCGACCTTCTCTCATGTGTCTCAAACTCGGATAATATGCCACCATTGAAGGCTCAGTGACAGACCTGTGAAGATTGTGCAAAGGCTGAAAATTTCCAAAAAGTTTATTTGAATTTTCTGACATGCCGAGCCTTATCATGTCGATAGATTCCCAGCTATTGTCATTCCACAATCTATCCACCTTAAAAATTGAAGGCTCAATCTTATCAACTGTCGGTCTGATAACATTACATCTCAAGTGCTTTAAATAATCACAAATCATCTCTGTCGGTGAATTATTCTTTTTAATGGTCGCAATATATTTTGACAACTTATGACCCGACTTGATTGACTGAGATTTTAAAAATGTTCCCGAGTGACCTCTCACTCTTAAATTGATTGAGCTTAAATTTTCCCAGATAAAATGTTTTAAGTCGATTCGACTGACACCATATATCGAATTGAGTTTTAATAGTCCGTGCATGATGACCCCCCTTATATTGTGAGCACATAAACTGTGCATAAGAATTGAATAGTTAAAACCACCCACCAAAAAGACAATAAAGCATATAACACAGGCTTTTTAATTGCTGTGTCAGTGGATAGAAAGTAGATAAATAACCCGACCACAGAGGTCGCAATAACACTGAGATATATCATTTTAACTTCACCTTATAAATATGTGCGAATGTGCACTCCCTGATTATATTTCAAAACAATCAATAAAAATACACTTTTAATCAAATAAATTTCAAAATGTTTTGAATTATTCAATTTTTTTAATAATGCTCAATTTTTGTGCATATTCTTAATGTGCTCAATGTTTTATATGTTTTATTTATCGTTTGTTATGGTGTGATAAGTTTTATTTATTAAATGTTATGTGTACCATAAAACACATTTCCACCCACTCAATAATTAAATTTCCAAAATTACCTGATAATTATCCTCAACTATTATGACCCTTATTAAGAGACCAATTATAAGAGCTTTAATGAGTGCTTAATGTTTAATCATATGTTAATTAACCAATGCTTATTTTTTAATCAGATGTTAAGTATAGGGGGGGGGGTGTTATGTTTGTATGGGAATATTTTTATAGGTACACAATAAATATACGAGAGCAAAAAATAGGGTCTTTTCAAACATCTTTAATAATTAAATTAAAAAATGTAATATATTGACATCTCTTCAGAGACCAAACATAGTGTTTAAACGCATTTTAAGGTATCTAGAACGCATTATTTTTATTTTTTAATGGTAAGGGTGCTTAATGGAGCTCGGATCGGAATATTAGACCGAATCCTCGCTTACTAAGAAACTAGATATAGTTTCCTATTCGAGAAGAAGAATAATGATTTTCTTGAAGACAATATGTTTAAAATATGAGATAATATATACATATACTCAATAATGTGTATATAACTTAAACATAAGGAGAATAATATGAAATGGAATAAACCTAGCGTTACCGAGATGAGATTTGGCTTCGAGGTAACAATGTACATCATGAATAAATAACACCAAGTTATTTATGAATGTGTAATATATTACACAAATAATTAAGCCAGCCTAGACAGCTGGCTTTGTTATTTATATTATATATTATTTATATTATATATTATTATATTAATATATATATATTTATATTATTATATATTATATATATTATTATATATATATATTATATTAAGATCTTATTATAGCAGAATGTTTTCATTCTGTCAAGAACTTTCTTCTATATGAATGAAAATAGTTTCCCTGTATATTTTCAACAATCTTCTTTGACAGGGAAAACTCAGGTTCCCTATACCCAATACAACATTCTTCAGAAACTACTTGACTTTTTTAAATACTTGTGATATAATTGTTATATATGCGTATAATTTTATATGCTTTCTCCGTAAGGGTAAAGAATGAATGATGAGATAAAACCAATAGACATAGAAATAGTCGTAGCCGAAGCTACTCCCCAAGAACCAGTTTCTGAGAAGAAGCGAGGTGGTAGGAGACCTGGTGCTGGGAGACCAGCCTTAGTTCGTTTAAACAAAGAACGAATGGCTCAAGGGTTAGAACCCATCGAATACAAAAAGAACAAAATCATTAAGAAGAAAAGGAAGAGTGATGCTATTCTTCCAGTGTCTAAAAAAGCAAGGGCACAAGAAATATTAGCAGAGATGCTAGGTCGTGAAAGTAAGTACATTGTAGAGAAGGTACTCCATAAAGCTCTAGATGATACAGATGATGACCAAATGGCTTGTCTTAAAATTGTCATGGATCGTATCCTTCCAGCTGACTATTTAGAAAAAGCCAAAGGTAAGAGCAATCAGATTTCTATTCAGATTATGGGTGTTGAGAATACAGTGATACATTCGAGTGAAGAAGAAGTCATTGATACAGACTACGAGGAAATAAAAGAAGAAGATGGACGAGAAGGATAATTTTACCCCTTATGCTGTAATTTCAAAAGCAGTAGAATGGTTTAATAAACCAGGATACTTCGATATGAAAACTGTAGCTGAGAAACCAGGCAATCAACTTTATGGTTCTGAAGGAACTGTTCTTGGTGCTAGTGATGCCTATCGTCATCTTGTAGGGTCTGCTCTTTATGCTAGAAAGTTTGGAAACTTCATTGCTAAAAACTTAGGTGATTACAATGAATGGAAATTCTCAGAGCAAGATAAAGATCTTTACAAAGAAGAATCTGAAATGGATCGTATTAACAATGCCATTGGATTAGATATAGCAAAAAAAGCTAAAACAGAAGAAGATGTATATCGTCTTGCTAAAGAAGCTATAGAGAATAAAAAATCTTTCTATTATGACAATATTACAGCTAATAGAAAACGAATAGAAACAGATAGAAAAAAAGCAGGGATGCTTAATTAATATTGGCTAATTTACAAGTTAAGCTGCACGAGAAGCAACTCGAAGTCTTTAACGATAAGACTCGATTTAAAGTAGTAGCAGCAGGACGACGCTTTGGTAAGTCTAGACTCGCTGCATGGATGCTTCTGATAGAAGCTCTAAAGAGTAAGAACAAAGATGTATTCTATGTAGCTCCAACCTATCAACAAGCTAAAGACATATTATGGGGACTACTTAAAGAATTAGGGCATGAGGTTATCACTGCTGCACATGAAAACACTTCTATCCTTACATTGGTAAATGGAAGAAAGATATTCTTAAAAGGTGCAGATAGACCTGATACACTTCGAGGTGTGGGTTTAGCATTTGTAGTCATTGACGAGTATGCTGACATTAAACCTAATGTGTGGGAACAAATCTTACGACCAGCTCTAGCCGATGTACAAGGTGGAGCTATGTTCATAGGAACTCCTAAAGGTAGAAATCATTTTTACGAATTATATAAATATGCAGAGAGTGGTAAAGATGTAGAGTGGACTGGATTCCATTATTCATCTTACGATAACCCCTTAATCCCTGCAAAGGAAATTGAAGCTGCTAAACAATCTATGTCTAGCTTTGCATTTAGGCAAGAGTTTCTAGCATCATTTGAAGCTGCCAGCAGAGATATATTCAAAGAAGAATGGATAAAGATTGATGAAGAAGAACCTCGTGATGGTCGTTATTTTATTGCAGTTGACTTGGCTGGTTTCATTAATGTCGATAAAGAGTCAGGGAATAAGAATAGTAAACTGGATGAAACCGCTATTGCAGTGGTTAAGGTCCATGAAGGTGGATGGTGGGTAGCAGACATTAAGCATGGTCGATGGGACATTAAAGAGACTTGCGAACAAATTATTAAAGCAGTGGTAGAGTATGAACCAGTTGCTGTAGGTATTGAGAAAGGTAGTTTAAAGAATGCAGCCCTTCCTTACCTTATGGACTTAATGAGAAAGTACAATCAATATTTTAGAATAGATGATGTTACTCATGGAAACCAAAAGAAAACTGATCGTATTGTTTGGGCACTACAAGGTAGATTTGAACATGGAAAAGTGACACTTAACATGGGAGAGTGGAACAATGAGTTTATCGATCAGCTTGTTAATTTTCCTAATCATTTGCTTCATGATGACTTGGTGGATGCTTTAGCTTATATTGACCAAATTCAGATTGTAGAGTATTTCCAAGATTACGAAGAAGAAGAATATGAAGTTATCGATGTTGTATCAGGCTATTAAAAGGAAAAATAAATGGCACAAAATAAATTAGTTGATTGGGTTTTAGAATATGTCGAAGAGTGGAGAGACCATCGAGACACTAATTATCTTACAGACTGGAAAGAGTATGAAAGACTCTGGAGAGGTGAGTGGGCTGCTGAAGATCGATTAAGAGATTCAGAACGAAGCCGCATTACATCCCCTGCTCTTCAACAAGCCATTGAAAACCACACAGCCGATATAGAAGAAGCAGTGTTTGGTCAAGGAGATCATCTCTTTGATATTGAAGATGACATGATGGACACTGACCCTAGAGACATTGACTACCTTAAAGCTTACATGAAAGAATGCTTTAAGAAGAATAAACTCCGTAAAGCTGTAGGTGATGTTACATTACTAGCATCTATCTATGGTACTGGTATTGGTGAAATTGTTTTAAAGAAAACAAAAGAACTAGTCCCTGCTACTCGCAATATGGAAAATGTAGATGCTGTAGCTATCGGTGTAGAACAAAAAGAAAAAGTAAATGTTACACTCAAACCTATTTCACCACAAAACTTCCTTATTGACCCAACAGCAACTTCTATTGAAGATGCTTTAGGCGTAGCTATTGAAGAATTTGTATCTGCTCATAAAGTAGCAGAAGGTGTTGTTGCTGGTGTCTATAAAGATACAGAACTAGGTGATGATGCTACTTCTAATAAAGATTTAGAAGCTTCTTGGATTGACACAGAATACAAAGACGACAAAGTAAAACTTATTCGCTACTATGGTTTAGTTCCTTCTAAACTTTTAGATAGTGCTGGTGAAGAAGATGTTGAAGATTTATTTGGTAAGAAAGAACCATCAGAACTTGTAGAAGAATATGGTGACTTAGTAGAAGCTATCATTGTTATTGGTAATGATGAATATCTACTCAAAGCAGAACGCAGTCCTTACATGATGCAAGACCGCCCTGTGATAGCTTACCAAGATGATACAGTTCCAAATAGATTCTGGGGTCGTGGTGTTGCAGAGAAGGGCTACAATATGCAAAAAGCTATTGATGCACAACTTCGTAGCCATCTTGACTCACTAGCTCTTACAACTGTACCTATGATGGGTATGGATGCAACAAGACTTCCTCGTGGTTCTAAGTTTGAAGTAAGACCAGGTAAAACTATTTTAACAAATGGTAATCCTAACGAAATCTTAGCTCCATTTAAGTTTGGTCAAACAGATGGTGGCAACATTCAAACAGCACAAGCTTTTGAACAAATGCTTTTACAAGCGACAGGTACATTAGACTCAGCTGGTATGCAAACACAACCAGCAGGTGCAGAACTATCTGTAACTCTTTCTAGCATCTTAAAGAAAAATAAACGCACACTTGTAAACTTCCAAGATCAATTCCTCATTCCATTCATTGAGAAGGCAGCTTGGAGATTTATGCAGTTTGATCCTGAGAACTTCCCAGTGAAAGATTGGAAATTTATTCCATCATCAACACTAGGTATGTTAGCAAGAGAAGTAGAACAATTACAAATTATCAACCTCCTTAAAACATTAGGTAGTGATAATCCAATTACACCAATCTTAATCCAAGGTGTTATTAAGAACTCAAGTCTTCCTAACAAGAATGAACTATTACAACAAATGGCTCAAGCTATGCAACCTAACCCTGAGCAACAACAAATGCAAATGATGGCTACACAGCTACAAATGCAAGATGCACAGGCTAAAGTTGAGAAAACTATGTCAGAAGTACAGGTCAATAAGACTACAGCTGCTAAGAATCTAGTGGATATTCAAACTAAACCACAAGAAACTCAAGCTAAATTGATGACTGCTATCTCTACAAATCTACCTAATGAAGACGCTAAAATAGCTGCAGAGTTCGATAGAAGAGTAAAAATAGCGGAATTAATGCTAAAAGAAGCT
>Ga0172367_10005926_pt1 | contig 14594 bp, 10 predicted proteins | sample Lak10m_FD_114542 | JGI IMG/M metagenome (GOLD analysis project Ga0172367, IMG submission 114542) | Freshwater microbial communities from Kabuno Bay, South-Kivu, Congo - kab_022012_10m | ecosystem: Environmental > Aquatic > Freshwater > Lake | place: Democratic Republic of the Congo: South-Kivu... | reverse complement strand
ATTATTCCATTCCGACATCACGTCGTCCTGGGTCTGTCCCATCGTAAACGTACCCCCTTCAATTAATACCAGGTTAGGGCCGGTGATCTGACCACTATAATCCACCTTCTCAAATCCACCCCATTTTTGGTCGTTGTACATCCAACCGGTGGTAGAAGAGCTTTCCTTGCTTTTGCAAGAAGTTAAAAGCGCAGCCGCTACAATTAAATAAGCGCCAAACTTCAAAAGCTTTTTCATTCGTGTCTGACTGTTTTGATTAGAAATGTCCAAAATTCCTTTAGTAACCGGTTCTTTGCCACCTTACCTTCAGGCTTTTCTATTGGGCAAAACGAAACGCGTGCGAAAATAGTATTTTTTAATCGGTTAATATGTCCGCATTCTATGGTTTTATCCGTGCGACTAGTTGAAGTACGTTGGAAAACACCTGACGTTGAGCAGTAAATCATGCTACTGAACCATTATTAAAAGAAAGTTTTAGCATTCATTTTGGAATAGGTTCTTCCCTGATTGCAAATGACTCCAGTCGTGGGATTACAGCGATATTCCCGCTTCTGTAGGACGTTCGCCCAGCGGGGGCTTCATGGCACAATGCCCTTTTTACCTCAACGAAAGATTTGGAAGCAATCGTTTATGTTTGCTGACTTTCTCCTGTTTCGGTTTGCCAGCCGATCTTCCAGGCTAAAGGAAAGCGATATTTCATGGGTACCCCCGGTTCGCGCGATTCCGAGGGAAGATAAAGTCGCATCGTAGCTGTATCCAAAGCGCATAGCGCCTTGCCGTACGCCGAGCAAGGCGATGAAGGCGTCGGGATTGGCGTTGCTGTGTCGGTACCACAATCCGCCAAAAAACAAGTCATACCCCAGGAAAGCGCCCATATTGACTTGGGTGAAATCGGCCTGCCGTACCAGTTGGATGTTAGGAGAAACGACGGCAGGATAGCGAAGATGATCTCCCTTTGCATAGCCAATATTCCATCCGGCATGGGCTGTAAAGCGCATAGGTCGTCCTATAAGAAGGTTATCACTGGTTGCCAGCAGGGATTCGTCGGGGCGGTTTAGATGCCGAAGGGCGAATCCGGCATAGACAGCCCTACTGTGCAATACCATCCCCATACCGAGGTCAAATACCGTTTTTTGCAGGCCCGTTGGCTGTTTTTCCTCTGAGGGCAGCGTACTCCCATCGGGTAATGTAGGGCCGCTTATAGGATTCAACTGGTCGCCGAAGACCAGCTTACTCCAGTCCACTCTGCTTTGGAGGCCACCGCCCTCTAGACCAAATTTCACCGAATAATCATCGGAAAGTCGAAGGAAATAGCTATATACCAAATGCACAGCCAAGGTTTGGTATATGCCGTTGCCGGCGTCATCTGCCAGCATCGATAGGCCAAAGCCGCTATTCATCTCCGCTAGTGGCTGCTCGTAACTGAGTGCATACGTCCGGTACGCATTGGGCCATTCCGGCCACTGATTCCGGTAGTTGAGTACTATCCTGGGAGCTGTACTCACCCCGGCCATCGCCGGATTAAGCTGCAACGGAGATGCATAAAACTGGCTGAATACGGGATCTTGTGCCTGGACATAGCAAAGCACCACGCTAAAAAAAGAAAACAACACCCACCGAGATGTACGCATACTTACCTTGTTGCTTTGTTGCTTGTTCAGGATATATTTACCGGGCATTTCTATCGGTTGCGCCCCAAATTTTCAGTCTTTTTGCAAAAGACCTCTTATTTTTACCCGATTCCGTCTTGCTGATTAAAAATACAATAATCCCCCAAACCCCCAAGTTCTAATCCTTTAATTGCCGCTTTACCACACGAACAAATAGCATACCAAGCACCGAAGGATTCGCCATAAACTATCCTGCCCCCCCTGAACAACCCACTTCTTTTTGGTTTTTATACTTTGTATGCCTTTATATAGCGCTCATCCATAAACCTTTAACTTGATATCATTCCAAACGTCAGCATACTATGAAAGATTTTTTGTTGGCCGCTGCTTCCTTCCTTTTTCTCATACCCGGAATTTCCTCCGCGCAAACCGTCCTTTCCGATACGTTGCGCTGGCATAAAACCCCGCAACACATCCAACTCGACAACCGGATTCAGACCTGGTATTCTTTTGATGGTGCCCTTCATGATGACCGTACCCCATTCCTTCCCTATGTATTGGCATCGGTGCCATTACAAGGCCCCGGACAGCTGCGGGTACAAGTCAATCAATTGCTCACAGAACCCATCACTACGCCCCTACCCCCTGATTTGGTGCTGCCGGAGAATCTTCCCGATTTTCAAACCCTGGTGGAAAAACAACGGCAGGCTTTTGTAGGTAAAGTCCTTTTCAGTCCTTTTTTTTTGGAGCGGGGAAAGCCTGTACGGGTTCGCTTCTATTCCATTTCCCTTTGGTGGACATCCGGTTCGGAGACCAGCCTGCGAACGGATGAGTTTGCCAGCCAGTCGGTGCTGAAGGACGGTACCTTCTATAAGATTGCTGTCACCCAGGACGGTATGCATAAGATTACCTATGATTTTTTGAAAAATGAATTAAAGCTGGATATTGACAAAACAGACCCCCGACTGATTAGCCTCTGGGGCAATACCAACGGTATGCTTCCGGAGCTAGTGGGTGCGAGCAAACCAGATGACTTGGTTGAGATTCCCATTCAGCTCAGCGGAGAAGCCGACGGGAAGTTTGATTCCGGTGATTTCATCCTCTTCTACGGGCAAGGCCCGGATTCCTGGGCGTTCCGGCCAGAAACAGGTCGGTTTAGTATGCGTAAAAACATATATTCCACGGCCAATTATTACTTCCTTAAGGTAGGTACTACCGGCAAGCGCTTACCAGAACAAAGCTCCATTTCCACTACAGCCTATACCGCCCGCGATTTCGATGATTATGCCCGGCTGGAAGAAGATAAGCGCAACCTGCTCCACGAATGGGTGAAAGCAAAAGGTTCCGGCAAACGCTGGTTTGGCGATCAAATAAAAAATGTACGACAATACACGTACGACAAGTTTTTTAAATTTCCCAACCTGGTGACAGAAGCCCCAGTTATGGTGCGGGCCGAAATGGCACTACGTGCCATACAATCTTCCCGCTTCGCCCTCACCCTCAACGGAAGTACGGTGTACTCCGGCTATGCCGATCGCGTGGCCGAACTGGAAGGGGAACTCGACAACACCCGGGATTATGCCAAAAACGCCGTACTGGATGGAACCATTAAGCTGGGAGCCGAAAATGTAGAAGCGGTTATTCAGTACCTGCCACCGGGAGGAGCCAATGATGGCAGTGAAGGCTGGGTCGATTTCATCGAGCTTCAGGCAAAACGACAACTGGTCTTTACCGGAGAGCAACTCGCTTTCCGCAACGTACAATCTTTGGCCTATCCGTCCACCACGTTCGAACTGAGCAACACAAGTGGAGAAACCCAGGTGTGGGATATAAGCAATCCCCTCCAGCCGCTGAATCAGCAGCTCACCCGCAACGGCACTACCTTGCAATTTGGTGTTTCCACCACCACCCTGCGCCAATTTATCGCTTTCAATACATCCCGGATAACGCTCCAGCCTAAAGCGATTGGAAAAATAAACAACCAGAATTGGCACGCACTGTCCCGTGCCGACATGGTCATCCTGTGCCCTGCCGTCTTTCGGGCAGAAGCAGCCGTGCTAGCAGCCCACCGACAACAACACGACGGCCTGGTTACAGCAGTCGTAGAGGTCGAGCAAGTATATAATGAGTTCTCCGGTGGAAAAAAAGACCCGGCCGCCATCCGCAATTTTGCGCGTATGCTCTATTTGCGCGATCCGGGATTTCGATTCCTCCTCCTCCTGGGGGATGGGTCGTTCGATTCCCGAGATATATACGGATTTGGCAACGACTGGCTTCCTACTTACCAAAGTGACTCTTTCAACCCGCTGTTTGCTTTCCCTGCCGATGATTATTACGGGCTACTAGAACCCACAATCGGAACGGACCCCCTCATCGGGAGCCTTCAGATAGGCCTCGGCCGCATTCCCGTCAACTCCATTGAAGAAGCACGTGCTGCCATCGCTAAAATAATCCATTACGATACGGCACCAGGCACCTTGTCCGATTGGCAAAACCGGATGCTGTTTGTCGCCGACGATGAGGATGGTATGCAGCATACGGATGCTGCCAACCGAATAGCTGACCATATAAGTGCTACGGTTCCTTCCCTGAATATGGACAAAGTATTCCTGGATGCGTTTCCTCAAGTAGCTACCAGTGGTGGAAACCGGGTACCGGGCGTCACCGACGCTATCAATGAGTCTATTTATAAGGGGGCGCTCATTGTTACGTACCTGGGGCATGGAGGCCCTAGTGGCTGGGCGCAGGAACGCATTTTGAATATATCCGACATTCAGGCCTGGAAAAACATAGACCGGCAGGCATTATTTTTGACAGCCACCTGTTCATTTACAAATTATGATGATCCTACCTTTACTTCCGCCGGAGAAGAGGCATTTTTGAATACCGCGGGCGGAGCCATGGCCTTGCTTACTACCACCCGCGCCGTGTATGCCAATCAAAATGCCGTCATTACCGAAAAATCGCTGGATGCTTTATTCTCCGTGGAGGACAATGCGTTTCCTGCCCTCGGAGAGGCGCTGCAGCACGCTAAAAATGCGTCTTCATTCAGCGGAATCACGACCAATTCAAGGAAATTCTGCCTGATTGGCGACCCCGCGCAACACCTCGCCATACCCAGATTCCGGGTGCGCACCACCGCCTTGGACACCCACACCGTCACCAGTATGACCATGGACACACTCCGGGCACTGCAAAAAGTGACCATCCACGGCCAAATAGTGGACTTACAAAACAACCCACTCAACCAGTTTGAAGGCATACTTTATCCTACGGTTTTTGACAAAACCGTAGAGACGAACACACTTGGACAGGATCCAGGAAGCTATCCTTACCCCTATCAGGTACAAAAAAACACCCTCTTTCGAGGGAGGTCAACGATTAAAGGGGGGCGGTTTTCGTTTACTTTTCTAGTCCCAAAGGACATTAACTATGCTTTTGGTCCCGGAAAAATCAGCTACTACGCATCCAACGAATCGAATCGGGAGAGCGCCGCCGGCTACTACGACCAAATTGTCATTGGAGGCAACAGCCTGGATACCTTGGCCGATCAGACCGGCCCAGAAGTAGCGGTATATATGAACAACACCGACTTCGTATCTGGAGGGACAACCGAACCGAATCCGCTGCTCCTCGTACTCCTCAACGATGATAACGGGATTAATGTAGTCGGCAATAGTATTGGGCATGACCTGGAGGCAATCCTGGATGAGAATACCCAACATACGATTGTGCTCAATGATTTTTTCACTGCCGGACTCGATAATTTCCAACAAGGAGAAGTGCGCTATCCGTTAAAAGATATCGCCGATGGACTGCATCGGATTCGAGTAAAAGCATGGGATATTTCCAATAATTCTTCGGAAGGATACACTGAGTTTTTCGTTGCCAGCGATGCCGGCGTAGCACTCAGCCATGTGCTAAATTATCCCAACCCATTCACCGACCATACCTGTTTTCAGTTTGACCATAACTATGCCAATCAGGAACTCGATGTCCTGATTCAGATATTCACCGTTTCGGGTAAGCTAGTCAAAACGATAAACCAGCTCATCTACTCGGATGGAGCTATCCGCCAGGACAACTGCATCCCATGGAACGGTACAGATGATTTTGGCGACCAGCTTGCCAGAGGGGTGTATATCTATAAGGTAAAGGTGCGCACAACACAAGCTGGAAACCAACCGTCGCAGGGGGAGAGTGGCTTTGAAAAATTGGTCATCTTAAAATAAGGATTGATTTTTTTCGTAAAAGAACAAGTTGGCACAAAAAGTGTACTGTAAGTTTTAAGCAGATACTTTGTTTGCCTGATTATATTTGTAGATAATTAATAATTTAAGACTCAGTCGAATGAAGAAAGGATTACTCCAGACCGTGCTCAGCCTGGTTGCGCTTACCACCGCAATTTCGGCGCAGGCACAGTGCACACTGGGAAAAGATGGGAAATACTACAACCTGGATGGCACCCCCTGTACGAATACCGTTGTTACGGCAGTTCCATTTCTCCGTATCGTAGCGGATGCTCGTTCCGGTGCAATGGGCGATGCCGGAATTGCCATCTCCACCGATGCGAATGCCATGCATTTCAACGCATCTAAGTTGGCTTTTGCTTCCGACCAGACCGGCGTGTCTGCTACCTACACCCCGTGGCTGCGGGCACTGGGCCTCAGCGATGTCTATCTCGCATATCTGACCGGATTTTACAAATTGGATCCGAATCAGGCAATTGGTGTTGGCCTACGTTACTTTTCGCTGGGCAGTATCCAGTTTACGGACCCCAACGGACAGCCGCTCAACACGGGTCGACCCAGAGAGTATGAGTTTAGTGTAGCCTACTCCCGCAAGCTCGCCGACAATTTTTCCGCTGCGGTTACTGCCAAATACATCTACTCCAACCTCGCTGCCGGGCAAATCGTCAATGGTGAAACCATCGAACCAGGTATAGCAGGTGCCGCCGATTTTTCCCTTACTTATCATACCCCTATCGATTTAGGTACCACCGATTCCGAATTGACCATCGGCATGGCGATGACGAATGTTGGCTCAAAAATTACTTATACCAACAACCGCTTCCGCGATTTTCTGCCTGCCAACTTTGGGCTGGGCGCTGCTTGGTCACTCAATCTGGATGATTACAATAAAATAACCTTCACCTCAGATATCAACAAGCTGCTGGTACCAACCCCCTGCCAAGGTCTCGACTGCGATGCCAACGGCGATGGCAACCCAGATTACAAGGATATTTCTCCGATTAGTGCTATCCTCTCCTCTTGGAGTGATGCCCCGGAGGGATTCAACGAAGAACTGCGCGAGCTTATGTTTTCTGTGGGAGCCGAATACTGGTATAGCGAGCAGTTTGCCGTGCGTGCCGGTTATTTCAATGAAAACCGTCAAAAGGGAAACCGAAAGTTCTTCTCCGTTGGATTGGGTCTGAAATACAATATCTTTGGATTAAATTTTTCTTACCTCGTACCTACCACCAATCAGCGGAATCCGCTGGATAACACCCTTCGTTTCTCGCTCTTATTCGATTTTGCACAGTACAACGCGCAATAAGCGCGTAGCTTACTCTCTCGATGTGTTATATACAAAAAGGAGGCTTCGCCCGGGCGAAGCCTCCTTTTTGTATATGGATACTAAACCGACGGCCGCGCGACAAGCCTCCGTCAGGTACCAGATGACAATAAAAAGAGTTATCCAACCTGAGCAGGATAACTCTTTACCACAGGCCGATAAGCCGGATTCTGTCGGCTTCTGTTGCCAGAAGCGCCCTGTCATTTATCTAGCCCTAGCCTCACGGCCAGGATCTATCTGCCTACCCCCCTCAACATCCACTAGGGATACAGGGCACGCAACCCTGCTCGTTTTGAATTGAGGTGTACATGGCATTTCAACCCGCAAGGTTTATCCCCCTCTGACATTACTGCCAAACGGCGTGCGCTCTTACCGCACGTTTTCACCTTTACCTGCCAAAGACAGGAAGTCTAGTTTCTGTGACACTTTCTGTACCTGGCACTGAGCCAAGCCCCATCCGTTAGATGGTGCGGCGCGCTGCGTTGTCCGGACTTTCCTCATATTCCCGTTGGGGAACCCGCGACAGGGTAGCCTGCGGTGGCACAAAGTTAAAAAACAGCCACAGATTGCAAAACCCTGCTGCCCCTTTACACGTATTATTATATTTGCAAATATGAATACGTATCGGCATTCCATACCAACCATTATACGTGCGCTACTGCCCGCTGCAGTACTAGCCGCAGGTACCGGTATGCTGGTAATACTTCGGCAGGCCATTCTGGAAAGCCCATCTGACCTTGGGATACAAGCGCTGCTTCGGCCACAAGCAGCTGCCTGGACGCTACTGTTGGCTACTACAATAGGCTGTATATTGCTTTACCTACTGTCTGTGCGCGGGCTGTATTTTTTCAGGCGAGCGTATTCCAATAGCAATTACCGCGTAATCCTATATCTGGGCAGCAGCTTGACGGCGCTTATTCCAGGCGTCTCCACGTTGAGTGCGGTACAACCCCAGGTGCTGGTTTTACTCGGGTTTACCTATTTACTGCTTCTGGATTTATTTTTGGACTATCGCAATAACAGTCTGACCTGGGCTATTATTTGGACGCTCTTTTACGCTGCCCTTAGCACCGTTTTTTTCCAAAAATACACCTTGGAAAGAGAGCAGAATAGACTATTTAAATACGCGGCCGAGCTACTGCGGGACGGTTTACCGGCAGATGAAAACCCCGGCAACCGGGTCTATTTACAGGTATTATCACCTGGCACCAGGATACATCCCAGCCAGCGCATTCTTTTTCGCGATTCCACCGGAGCGGCGACCGCCCTTGGCTTTTTGAATTCCGATGAATGGCCGTCGCGGGTTGACGCCTTACGACATGCTGCCAAGGTGCACCGATGGAACGTTCCTTCGTCCATGCGGGAAGGATTGACCGGACTTTACAATGGGTCGGTGGTCGCCTACGCAGAGAATAACCGACAGGAAGCCATTCTGGTGGATTATCCCGCGGCGGGCTACCACCAGGTGCTACCCTATTTTGCGATTCAGTTTTTGGTATTATTTATAGTAAGTGCTTTCATCGCGTGGGTACGCGTGTTCCGCCGGTGGATTCCAGCGGATATTCCACTCCCCTTTCACTGGGGTAATCAGTTTAGAAACCGCTTACAGCGACTGGTGTTTGGCGTAGTGTTGGGCTCCTTGGTTTTTTTCACCCTCATCGCTATTCCTTTCTTCCGGATGTATGCGGGACAAGAAATAAGGAGTAAGATTTTCCAGCAGGGAATCCAAGTGGCAAAGCGGCTGGAATCCGAACCAGTCCATACTTTTTCCGCGGATAAGGTAGATAGCCTCTTACGCTCCCAAGCTACCCAAATCGGGTTTGACCTCGATGTGTACACCCCAGGGGGCGCCCTGATTGGCAGCTCAGCGCGCAAGGTATTCCATAATACGTGGCGCCAGACAGTGCTCAGCCCCCCAATTATACGTTCGCTGGCAACTGCGGCAGCCACCCCGCTCATACGTCATGAGCGAATACAACATCAGCCCATTCAGGTACTCTATCTCCCGATAAAAAAAGAAGCAGAAAAATCGGGTATTATTTTGAGCATCCCATTCTCCACTACCCCAGCCCTTTTATCGGATGGCCTACGGAGTTTTATCAGCGCAATGCTTATGGTATCCGTTTTTCTTCTGCTCATCTCTGGCGGTGTTGCCATGTTGTTTGCCAATCAGCTTTCGGAGCCGCTATCAGAAATCAGTCGCCATTTACGCAATTTCCAAATGGGGGATACCAAACCCCTTTTTTGGAAAACACGGGAAGACGAAATAGGCGAGCTGGTCACCGCGTATAATGAAGCATTGGTACTCATTGAAGAAAGTACGGAACAACTGCGGCAAAGCGAGCGGGAAAAAGCGTGGCGCGAAATGGCGAAACAGGTAGCCCATGAAATCAAAAACCCCCTGACCCCTATGAAGCTCAGCATACAATACCTCGTCTATGCTTTTCAACAAGACCCCTCCCGAATACACACCCTATTGCCAAAGGCCGCCGAAACCTTATCCGAACAAATTGATGTATTAGCCCGCATTGCTACTGAATTTTCGAATTTCGCCCAGATGCCGCAAGCGGATAACCATCCCATGGAGCTAAAAGAGGTGCTACTCCACGCTACCGACCTGTTTCGGCAGCAACTCCCCTCCCCCGATGCGCTTCAAATCCACCTTCCCGAGCAACCCGTTTGGGTTTTTGCCGACCGCAAACAATTTCTGCGGGTGTTTAACAACCTGCTCCAGAATGCGCTCCAGGCCATCCCAGACGGCACATCACCCCGTATTCATATCCAGCTCGACGTAGAAGCGACCGGTTGCCTGCTTCAGTTTCGGGATAATGGTACCGGAATACCCGCGGAGATACACAGTAAAGTTTTCTCGCCCAATTTCACCACGAAATCCTCCGGTATGGGACTAGGGCTGGCCATCTGCCGCAACATCATACAGCAGGCCGATGGGAAAATATATTTCGAAACCGCCCAAGGTATCGGAACCACCTTTTTTATACAGCTCCCGCTATGGACGGCATAAGCTGCCTTTTTTTACAACTAGTCTTATAATCCGGCATCGGCCTGCCTATCCCCTGGCTTCTTAACTGATTATGCGAGGGGCGTAGGAGAACCTTATTTCATTCTCTTTGTTTTAGCAGCACAAAAAAACACCACGTGAAAGCTGGAATCATTGGAGCAGGAATTGCCGGACTGGCTACTGCCGTTCGTCTTGCCGCTCGGGGCATGGAAGTCCATGTATTTGAAGCCAATGCCTACCCTGGAGGTAAGCTCTCTGAATTCAGGCTGGGGGCATATCGCTTTGATGCCGGACCCTCGCTGTTTACAATGCCCCATTACATCGAAGAGCTGTTTCAAGTCGCCGGAGAATCGATGGCACCTCATCTGCCCTATAAGCAGCTTTCTACCGTTTGCAATTATTTCTGGGACGACCAAACCCGATTTTCGGCGCCTGCAGACCCCGCTGTGTTTGCAGAGGAAGCCGCTCGCCAATTTCAGGTGCCCCGCCAGCGCATCGTCCGCCTGCTCGAAAACAGCCAAAAAAAATACGAGCATACTGGGCGGATATTTTTGGAAAAATCCCTCCACCTGCCAGAGACCTGGCTATCCAGAAGTGTTGGAAAAGCCCTCCTCCACCTCCCACAGTTGGATATTTTTTCCACTATGCACGCCGTCAATACACGCTACCTGAGGCATCCTAAACTCGTTCAACTCTTCGACCGATATGCCACCTACAATGGCTCGGACCCATATAAGACGCCTGGAATTCTCACCATCATCCCCCATTTTGAGTACGGAATAGGTGCCTTTCATCCCGACGAAGGCATGTACGCTATAACGCGCAGCATCTATGAACTGGCGCAGCGCAAAGGCGTTCAGTTTCATTTCAATACACGGGTGGATGGCATCCAGGTTGCAGACGGGAAAGCCATTGGACTCGAAGTAAGCGGAGAAAAAATACCATTTGACAGGGTAGTCAGCAATATGGACGTTTTTTTTACGTACCAAAAACTACTGGCCGGACAAAAGCACCCCCTGCGCACCTTAAAGCAGGAAAAATCGACCTCCGCCCTCATTTTTTACTGGGGTATCAAGCGGAAGTTTGCTGAGCTGGATCTTCACAACATTTTTTTTAGCTCAGATTACCAAAAGGAATTCGAAGCATTACGGGCGGGCCATGTGCTGAATGACCCCACCGTATATGTCCACATTACGTCAAAATACACACCAGCAGATGCCCCTGAATACGGGGAGAACTGGTTCACCATGGTGAATGTGCCCTATAATACCGGACAAGACTGGGAAGAAATAATCGATCGGACGAGAAAGAATATTCTACAAAAATTGAGTCGCCTATTACATACCGACATTGCTTCTCTGATTGAATGTGAGGACATATTAGATCCCCGAACCATTGAGAGCCGAACCGCTTCTCACCTGGGTGCGCTGTATGGTACCAGTTCAAACAATCGCATGGCCGCTTTTATGCGACACCCCAATTTTTCGACCGATATAGCCAATCTATATTTTTGTGGGGGCAGCACACATCCTGGGGGTGGCATCCCCTTGTGTTTGCTTTCGGCAAGTATAACCGATTCAATGATAAAAATACCGGTCACTAATGGTCACTAAACCGAATCCACGGCACATTGCCCGATGGTCAGCCCAGCACAAACAGCCCTTGGCCATAGCCGTACTTACCATTTTCTACCTGGTGGGGGTAGCCGGCATACTGATTCCTATTCACCCGGCGTTCATTCGCCTTACTCCGTTCAATTTACTGCTATCTGCTGGCATCCTGATGGCATTCCAGCCAGCGCCCAATACGCGCACCAAGCAGTTGGTAATCATTTGCTTCATCACCGGTTTTTTGGCCGAGGTAATTGGCGTTAAAACCGGACTACTTTTCGGCAACTACACCTACGGGGAGGTACTAGGATTCAAAATATGGGATACGCCTCTACTCATTGGAATCAACTGGATTTTGGTTACCTTTTCGGCGGCATCCTTTATTCAATGGCTGCTTCCTCGCGGCACGGCGGTATCCCTTCGGGTTGTTTTAGCGGCGTTAGCCATGGTAGGGCTGGATTTGCTCATCGAGCCCGATGCCATACAGTATCAAATGTGGACATGGAACGAAGGGGTCATCCCATTGCGCAATTATTTAGGCTGGTTTGTAGTAGCTTTACCGCTTCAGGTGCTTTATCATTATTGGGCAACGACCAGCTTAAACCTGGTAGCTGCTGCGCTGTTTATACTTCAAATACTTTTTTTTATCGCGATTTGATCATATACCTCCAAAACGATTCAACATGCAAGCAATACTCTATACACTCGTCGTACTCCTGACTATTCTCGGCATGGAGTTTGTAGCCTGGATTGCGCATAAATATCTGATGCACGGCTGGCTATGGAACTGGCACGAAGATCACCACAAGCCACATTACGAGAAGACTGGTTTTTTTGAAAAAAATGACCTATTCTTCCTCGTTTTTGCCATACCCAGCGCGGCTTCCTATATCATTGGACTTTCCACTACCCATCGCTGGCTATTATTTGTAGGAATTGGGATATCCATATACGGGCTCATATATTTTCTGATACACGATGTGTATATTCACCGGAGGTTCACTTGGTTCAGGCAACTGGACTCCCCATATTCCAGGGCTATTTTGCGGGCGCATGGTGCGCATCATGCTAAAACGCAAAAAGAGGATGGAGTTAGCTTCGGGCTATTGCTCGTGCATCCCCGGTATTTCCGGAAACGCAGTGAATGGATGGACTGAAGCATGGTGGAAAAGCGGCCTAACGCGATGGTAGGGTACGTACACTTACCACTATAATCCGACTTGTTCATTTCAAGCAAAAACAGTGGCGGAGTTCAAAGAGATACAGGACATATTGGGCAATGCGTTCAAGAGTGATTTACCGGAGTACACATCGATGAACGAATACCTGGACTGGTTGATTCCCCAGATACGACCACTAGGTGAAGATTTATATGAAGAAAAGCACTATGTAGGTCGTCCTTGGTTGGAGTTTCAGGATAATGACTTTTTCCACGACACTGTACTTCATTTCTTCAATGAGGGCGGGGAGTATCTTTACTCGGTAAACGGAAATGTTTCGATTGGGCATTGGAGGGTTCTGGATGGAACCAACAAAGTACTGATCGATAATAAGGAGCGAAGTGCGGAAGCGGAGTTGTACGACCTCGCCTATATGGATCGAAATTTTTTCGTGTTAAAAAAGCACGGTGGGGCACAGCATGGGAGAGGTTCCTCCTACTTTGTCATGGCGAATGAAGGTATTTCGCGCAGGCTGGAATGGCGGGATCTCATGGAATTGATGTACAGCCAATATCGGAGCAACAACCAGTTTTATTTTGTGCTTTCGGTCGGGGTGTTGCTGGTAATTGCACTTATTATACTACTTTCTACCCGATAAAAAGCGGTCCGTCGTGCTATTGGCAGCATACGACGGACCGGTTGAGAATATCTTTTGGACACTCCGGGAATTAGCCCCGCAGCACCTTAAACATAGTTTCACCAATCATAGCAGGTGATTTAACCACATGGATTCCACACGACTCCATGATGCGCATCTTTGCTTCGGCTGTATCGTCTGCGCCGCCGATGATAGCGCCGGCGTGGCCCATTTTACGACCCTTTGGAGCTGTTTGGCCTGCAATAAACCCGACGACAGGTTTGGTTCCGAATGCTTTGATGTATTGAGCGGCTTCCGCTTCCATACCACCACCAATTTCACCAATCATAATAATCCCCTCCGTCTCCGGATCATTCATCAGGAGCTCTACCGCTTCTTTGGTGGATGTACCTACGATAGGATCACCGCCGATTCCAATACAGGTAGATTGTCCGAGACCAACGCGGGTGATTTGGTCCACTGCTTCATACGTAAGGGTGCCAGAACGGGAAACAATACCGATAGAGCCTTTGCGGTGGATAAATCCAGGCATGATACCACACTTAGCTTCATCTGGAGTGATTACACCGGGGCAATTCGGCCCGATAAGTCGGCAATCCCGATCCTTGATATACGCTTTAACCTTTACCATGTCCTGAACCGGGATTCCTTCCGTGATACAGATGATCACTTTAATACCGGCATCCGCTGCTTCCATAATCGCGTCCGCCGCAAAATAAGGCGGGACAAAAATGACGGATGTATCGGCTCCTGCTTGTTCTACTGCCTGCTGAACCGTATTAAAAACAGGGCGATCGAGGTGCATGGTACCACCTTTACCTGGAGTGACCCCTCCTACGAGGTTACTTCCATATTCTAGCATCTGAGTGGCATGGAAGGTACCCTCCTTGCCGGTATATCCCTGGACGATAATCCGGGAATCCTTATTTACGAGAACTGACATGGCGCATGTAGTTAATGTGT
>Ga0172367_10005922_pt1 | contig 14604 bp, 26 predicted proteins | sample Lak10m_FD_114542 | JGI IMG/M metagenome (GOLD analysis project Ga0172367, IMG submission 114542) | Freshwater microbial communities from Kabuno Bay, South-Kivu, Congo - kab_022012_10m | ecosystem: Environmental > Aquatic > Freshwater > Lake | place: Democratic Republic of the Congo: South-Kivu... | reverse complement strand
CCTGCGAAACGGGGGAGCCCCCTCCCCCGTGCCCTTACTTGATCTGCTCCAGGACGGCCTTGAGCAGTTCGAGGCGCTGCGCTTGCGCCGCTGCGATGACCTGTGGCGTGGGCCAGTGGTGTTCAGTCATCGCGGTCAGCAGTCGCCTCAGCATCACCCGCACCTTCTCATCGTTGGCCTGTCGGAGGGGCTGCCCCCTCACCCAACCATAATAGGTCATGCGGGACACTCCCAACAACCCGGCAAGATCCGAGGTTGTCAGGAGCATGTGCTTGCGCAGCGACTCGACTTTGCGGAAGTCGAGCGGCGCTCGCGGTGCCTTAGGCGTCATCGGCTCCAACCTCGCCGACGAGGGCTGCGATCTCGTCAGCCAGCGAGGCTACCGCGACAGGTGCGGTAGGTGCAGCCACAGGGGCCGGTGCAGCCTTGGCGCGAACCACCCGGGGCGCCGGAGCCGGTGCAGCCACCGGGGGTTCAGCCACCGGGGCAGCGGGCTTGGATGCCCCAAAGCCACGTCGCGGAGCCGCTTCCGCTGCCGGAGCAGGGGCAGGGGCAGGGGCAGGTGGCGGCGGGGCGACCACCGCGACGGGCTTGGGTGCAACCTGGGGTCTCGGGGCAGGAGCCGGAGCAGCGACGGGGGCCGGCTGCGGAGCACTGGCAGTGGCCTCACCCGTGACCTCCAGCACCTCGGGCGTGCCGAACAGTCCGTCCACCACAGCCTGCGTGGCGGCGTCGAGGAAGCCGCCGAACCCGAATACGAGTTTGGGGAACGAGGCGTCGGTGTCGAAGGTCACCTTGGTCTTCACCACCTCGGCGGGGATGCCGCGCATCGTCAGCTCACGCTGGTACTGGTTCAGCCCCTTCAGCGCAGCGGGCGTCACCTCCAGCAGGTGGACCGGGCCGGAAGCATCGTCGGCAGCCACCACAGCCAGCCGCTTGTGGTCCGAGCACGCCTTGAGCTGCTGACCCTTCTCGGTCACCTCGGAACCCCAGGCGTTCTTGGGGCAGGAGGCGCACAGGTCGTTCTGCGGGTTCTCGGCGTCGGCTGCCGGCGACACACCGTCCAGCGAGTAGCAGTCCGGGGCAGCGGGCTCGGCGTTGGGATCCCACTTCGTGGCGTACCACGTCTTCGACAGACGCGGGTTGGCGCCGACGATGACCACCTCCAGCTCCAGCGTGTTGAGCACGGTCTCGGTGCTGCCCTCCTTGATACGGAAGCGGCTGCCCTTGATCGAGATCTTGGGGAACGAGGGGCCACCACCCAGGCCGGCCATGACCGACTTGGCGAGGACCGACGGGGCACCGATGCGGGCGGCGAGGTGCGCGGGGATGTTCACGTTGACAGGGACAAGGTTGCTCATGTGTTCTCCGTTGAGCGTTGGGGGAAATCAGTATCCGTGCGGGGTCGCCGCTACCTTGGCTTGGCTCTCGGCGTAGGGCTGTCCCGCAGTCAGGGTGTGGGTGTGCATGGAGACACCTGCTCCACGGATGGACGCGCCTTGCACCACACCCATGCGTTGTAGCGTGAGCTGCCGGGAGATGCCCTCACCGACCTCGACCGCATCCTTGGCGTAGACGTACCTCGACGCGCCCGATGTGGGGTTCTGGTTGACCAGGACGAACCCATTGTCGATGGCGTAGACCATCGCGCAGACACGTCCATTGAGGACGTCCGACACCTCGCCGTGTATGGCGCGAGGGCGAGCCGGCTCGGTGGCCCGCTCCCAGGCCCGCCGGATGATGTTGTCAAACCATTTCACGTTGTCACTCCTTGGCACCGGGCTTGCGAATGTTCACCTCCAGCTTGGTGCCGTAGTTCACACCGGGGGGAACGGACTTGTTGGCTTCGATGTAGCCGCGCACTGCGGTCTTGCTGACACGCTTCTCCAGCATGTCGTAGGACTCGGTGTCACGGATGAAGGTGAGCACCGCGTCCCAGTCGGCCACGTTGGCGAAGTCCACCGTGGTCAGGAACGCCGTGCCGTGCTCCGACTTGAAGGACGTCACGCCCTGCGCATCGGCCTGCTGCTTGATCCACGACTCGATCTTGGTCATCTTGGTGTCGATCTCTGCGGTCTGCTGCTTCATCGCAGCGACGATGGCTTCCTTGCGGTTGCGCAACGTCAGGTAGGTGGCGATCACGTCGCCGACTTTCAGCTCGCTCATTTCACGTCCTCGTCTGTTGCTGGATGAGATCAAGCAGCACCCCTTGCAGGCGTTGCTTGTTGCGCAGTCGCTCGTACATCTTGGCTTCGAGGTCTGTCGCCTCGATATGGATGACGTTCGACACGTGCTTCTTGCCGATGCGCTCGGTGCGCCCGTTGGCTTGGACATAGATCTCGTTGCTGTTGATCGGTCCGTACCAGATGATGGTCGACGCTGAGGTGAGCGTCAGCCCGTGAGCCATGGTGCCAGGGTGGGCGATGAGTACACGAGGATCCTGCCCGTGCTGGAAGTTGTGGAAGATCTCGTTGCGCTTGGGGGCCGACACCTCGCCGTTGACCACGCCCACCGTGAAGTGCTTGGCCAGCTCCTTCTCCAGCATGTGCAACGTGCCCGTCAGTGGGACGAAAACGATGACCTTCCCGCCGGCCTCCTCGATGATCTCCTTGACCACGTTGATCCGTGGTGTGCAGTCGATCTCGACGTTGCGCCCCTCGTCGTCGTAGGCCACGCCGCAGGCAATCTGGACCAGCTTCTGCACCTTGATGGCTTCGTTGACCGCCGTGATGGTGCCGGTCGATCGCTCCTTGGCCAGCTCCACTACGAAGTGCTTCAGCATCTGCTTGTAGTGCTTGGCTTGCTCCGGGGTCATGTCCACCTTGCGTGTCTGGGTCACGACGTCAGGTAGGTCGAAGCACTCATCCCGGGTGTAGCGCACCGATGGCTGGAGGATGTGCCTTACGATCTCCACGGACTCAGGCCGGGGCACGTGCTTCCACTGCCCGATCTTCATCATCACCTGCTCACGGAACGCAGTGAACGTGCGGGTGCAGTAGGGGCTGTTGACCAGCTTGGCCAGTGCCCAGGCATCGGTGGGCTCGTTGGGTGTGGGCGTGCCGGTCATCAGCCACAGCCGGGTCTCCAAGTTGTGGTCCAACCACCGTCGCAGCAGCTTGAACCGGTTGGTCGACGGGTTGCGGTAGACCGCCGCCTCGTCCACGATGACGAGGTCGAACATGCCGTGGCTCTGCTCCTTGATGATGGGGAAGCCGTCGTGGTTGATGATGTAGAAGTCCACATCACGTGTGAGCATCTTGAGCCGGCGCTCGGCCGTGCCATGCAGCACGACAAACTTGCGGTGGATCAGGCCGGTGAAGATGCCGTCTGCCCACACACGCTCCAACGTGCTGAGAGGTGACAGGATGAGCACCTTCTGGATCTGCCGGGTCTTGATCAGGTAGTCCGCAGCCCACAGTGCCGACTGCGTCTTGCCCGTGCCGATCTCGTTGAGCACGAGCCCGCGCTGCTGGAGGGTGAGGAACGCCGCTGTCTGCTTCTGATGCTCGTAGGGCGTGTAGCGCCCCGGCCAGTCGTAGTAGTGGAGGATGGGGCTCGGGGCCTTGATGCCCAGGTTGCGCAGCACGCGCACCTCATCGACCCGGTGCGGGGCCACCACCAGGGGGATCCCCTGGACAGTGTAGGGCTTGGCAGTCGGGATCGCCGCCAGCACTCGCTCAGGGTTGTTGAGCTTGAGGGCCAGAGCCCTGGCCTGTTCCACGATCAGCACGTAACTGTTCCTTTACCCACGTCTCGATGTTGTCGATGGCCTCCAGGCTGTTCGCCAGGAACCACATCCCGCCTGCTTCCGTGATCCGCTCCGCCACCTGCAACTGGAGCGCTGTGGGCTTGCGGTCTGGAGCCGCCTTGCACTCGATGCCCACGAACAGTCCATTGACGACGCAGATCACGTCCGGTATCCCCGCTCGGCCCATGCCGTTGGCGGCTGGGAAGAAGTACCAGACCGCAAGCCGCCGGAGCATCCCGGCCAACTGCGATTTGATCTTTCCCTCTGGTGTCTGAGCGCCCATGATACCTCACTTTACAGGCGTGTCAAGCGTATTCGCAGTCATGCCGTGCGGGGCAGTACTTGCACAGGCCGGAGGGACGGGCCGGCCACACCGCGCTGTCGTACGCGTCCTGGATGCGTTGGATGCGCTGCATGATCCCGGCCCAGATGGCGTTGGAGTTCTCTCGGGTGTAGGTCTCGGTGTCCATCTCCAGCGTCTTGAGCCATACGAGGGAGGTCTTCACCCGCTGCACCTCGGGGTAGTGCTTGAACACCTGTGCGGCGAACAGCTCCATCTGGAAGAAGTCCGGGTTGCGCTTGCCGGTCTTCCAGTCCATGACCACCGCGTCGGCCCCGGCGACGATGAGCACGTCGAGCTTGCTGCGCAGCCATGCGTCAGGCTCCCACCAACCTGTTGGTGTGAGACGATCCGTCAGCACCAGCTCCTGCTCGATGCACAGCTCACCGTCCTTGGCCGCACGCTCCACCGCTGCGCACAGGGGCTCGTACTTGGCCACTTCGGGGTCGAGGTCGGATCCCTTGAGCCGCTTCTCCAGGAAGGCGTGGATGCGCTCGCCGTGCTTGGACGCCTCGCCTCCCTCGTCAACCACGTCCTTCTTGATGCGCTGCCGGTAGTACCGCAGCGGGCAGTTCTCGAACAGCTTGATGGACGAGTACGAGTGGGCGAGCTTCATCAGGTATCCCCATAGTTGGCGGCAGCACCCGACTCGCAGGCGACCGGTAGATCCGGTGCCCACTTGGGTGGGGTCGACATGACCTCGACGACCTTGGCCTCGTACACCTCAGCCATGGACTCAGGTGCGACGACCACGATCTCGTCGTGAACTTGGAAGGCCACATCGTACCCGAGCAACCGCAGCGACACCATCTGCTCCCGGATGACGATGGCAGCCAGGGCCTGCACGAGGTTCTCCGTGACCTTCCCGCCGTAGATCTTGGTCCACTCGGCACCGCCCTCCTCGCCGGTGACCCGGTTGGCCACAGCCTTTCGGTAGGCCCGGGCATCGGCGATGTACCTGAACCCGCTCTGTCCGTCTGGCTGGAGCAGGGTGTAGCCCAGGCGCATCTTGTTGGGCAGCACGAACCCCTCGGGGGTGAACTCCAGCCGGCCGGCCAGCGTGCCGCTGTGCCCTTCGTGCATCATCCGCAGCACGTTGCCGCACTCCTGCCACAGCTTGGCGATCTTCCAGTTCTCCTGCCGGTAGAGCCTGACGATGCGCTGCGCCTCGGGCTCGTCGATCTTCACCGAGATGCCGCCGGATCCCAGTTCCAGAGTACGTTGTAGCTTGACGGCACCCATGCCGTAGCCCAGGCCCAGGATGCAGGTCTTGCCCACGAAGCGTTCGACCTTGTCGCCCTTGGTGATGGTGCGCCCGTAGACCTTGGTGGCGAACTCGGAGTAGACGTCGCGCTTCTCCCGGAAGGCGTTGAGCAGGTCGGCCTGCCCAGCCAGCCACGCCACCATGCGGGCCTCGATCTGCGAGGAGTCGCAGGCAATGAGCACGTGCCCCGGTGGTGCCTTCAGCGCCCGCCGGATCTTGTTGTTGCCACGTGCTGGCAGGTTCTGGAGGTTGAGCTTGTCGCCCCCGCTGAACCGCCCCGTGTGCGCCCCGTAGTAGTTGAGCATGATGGGCAGCCGGCCACGTGCCGCCACGCCGATGAGGGCCTCGGTGCGGGTCTCCTCGATGGTGCTCTTGGCCCCCAGCCGGGTGGCCACCGCAGCCTGCACCCGCTCGTCGGGATGCTCCAGCAGATCGGTCAGCCCCTTGTCCGTCTTGGCGAAGGCCCACGTGCGCTGCCCGGTGCGGGCACTGACCTTCTCCGGGGGGTCCACACCCAGGCCCACCAGGATGGTGGCGAACTTGGGGTTGGACATGATGTCCTCGATGGACAGACCGGAGTCCTCCAGCAGCTTGGCCTTGCGCTCACGCACCTCTTGCAGGTGCTGCTCCAGCAGGGGCACGTCCAGCTCGATGCGGGGCTCGGTGTACATCCGCAGGGTCTGGTCAATCACCAGCAACTCCTTGGATGGGAAGCCACGCTTGAGCGTGTCGTAGAGCTTCTTTGTCAGGTTGACGTCGTTGATGCAGTACTTGCCGTACTGGTCAAGATCCTGTGGTGTGAAGTCCGCACGCCGCTTGCCCTTGGCTTGAACCACCTCGGTGCCCTTCTGCCCCAGGCCGAGAGCCAGTGCGAGCCGCTCCAGCGATCCCCCCACGGTGGCATTGTGGGTGGGTCTTGCCATGCTCAGGGTGTCGAGCCAGAGCTTGGGGCGGATGCCGAAGTGCCAGGACAGAATGGCCCCATCGAACGCCGTGTTGTGGCAGAGGATGGCCTTGGTGGTGTAGTCCAGGCCCTTGAGGAACTTGCCCGGGCTGTCCCCGGTGTACCAGTCGGTGGGCCAGTCGTTGACCTTGATGCCCACGCCGATGACCTCGAACCTCGGGTCACGGACGTACGCCTCGGTGGTCATCTTCGACAGGCTGTACTCGTCGTCGTAGTAGGTCTCGAAGTCAATCGTTGCGACGTCCATACTCACTCCTTGTGGTCTCTCAATCTCACGTTGCTCATGGCAATGCCGAGTCGATCGGCAATCGCCTGTCGCTTGGCGTCATAGCGTTCCTTCTTCGTCCTGTTGTCCATGCGTGGTTGAACAGCATCAGGCCCAGAGCCGATGACCCACGCTGGAGTCCGTCTGCGACCGATACCGTCCTCACGCCACAGGACAACCCTGAGAACACCACGGCGGCGCAGCGCGTGGATCAGCTTGCGGGTGGTGTTGTACGCCAGCCCGCTGTGGCTACTGATCTCTCGCACTGTGCCGCCGCGTTGTATCAGCATGACGATGGCCTCTGCGTACGCTGTCGACGAACTCAGGTGCTCACTGAGTCCCATGCGCTCATACCCCCAGTGGCCAGAAGATGGCAGCCAGTGAGGCACCGGCCGCGAGAGCCCAGAGCAGCCACTCCAGGCGGGCCATCTCCCTGTTGCCGGAGGGGTGCTTCCCCTTCTCATCCTCGTCGATGAGGATGTCGGGGTAGCCGTCAGCCGCTTCCCAGAAGCGGCCCTGCTGATCACATCCCTTGGGCTGCTTCCCGCTCATTTCGGCTGCTCCTGTGCCTGCTCTCGTGCCAGCTTGTAGGCTTCCCAGGCCAGGATGCCAGCCCGAGCAAACGAGCGGGGCACACCGGACTTGTACTTGTTGAACTCGCTCTCCAGGAAGGCGTCGATCTCGGCCTCGTAGTCCAGCCTCCCCTGATGGAGCATGGCTTCGTCGACGCTACCGAACATCTTGCCGTCGGTGGTCTGGTACACAGTAACTTGTTTCAGCATGATTCCTTTTCCTTCATCTCGGCCTCGATCAGCTTCTCGATGTAGTGCCGAGCCTTGCGCAGATCCTCGACTCCGCCTTTGCTCTTGTAGCGGGCGAGGTACTTGATGGCGTTGCCTTGGAGGTATCCGCAGAACGCCTCGTGCGACATCCATGCTTCCATGGCCGTCCACGGTTGGACAGTGAGGTCACGGTAGTGCCCGCCCCCCACTTGGTACTCGTTGGCTTCGCTTCTCAGTTGCTCCATCTCCTCTCCTACATGAGGGCGTCTTCGCCCTGTCCTCGTTGCCTGTGGGCTTGCGCCTTGAACCAGCGAGCGGCAACGGACAACTCGCTGTCAGTCTTGAACGGCCATTCCCAGCGGTCAGTTGTCATCCCGCTTGGGTGTAATGCCACCCCAGATTCCTTGGATGTGGGCTGCGTCCCCCCGTGGTGCCGTCTCCACTCGGGCAATGGAGGGGTGGTGGCTCTCGCTTCGTCGCTCATAGCTGTTGCGCCGCAGCACTGCGGGCATCTTCTCCCCCACTGGCAGCAGCTTCTCCTCCGAGTAACTCGAACGTCCGCAGTAACTGCATGTTCGTAGACGATAGACCGCCGACTCGGTCTGTCGGCTCATCATCACTCGCCACTTGACGTCTTTGTTGCAGTGGGGGCACCTCATTCAACACTCCGAATCTGACACGGAACTGACGACTGTACTTGTTGTACAGCGTATCAACCATGAGGAGGGTGGCCTCTGGTGTGGGGTTGGGGCGTGACCACCACCCGAATGGGCAGGAGCGGATGAACCCACGAGCGAGTTCCTCGTCGCATGTTCCTGACAGGATGTTGTCATAGAACTTCTGCTGCCATGCGGGGTGGTCCCACTGAGGATGTGACCACTCGTGCGCAGTGGGGGCGTTGGCCTTCTCCTGCGCACACCATGTGGCCAACACCCCGAGCTTGGCCAGCACCTTGAGGTGCCGCTTGAAGTGGCGCACCTGAGTGCGCCACTGCTTGGCTCGGGGCTGCTCCATCACAACCCCATGCGCTTCATGGTGACGAAGCGGGTGGCGTCGAGGAGATCCAAGTCGAGCACCGGCTTCTCAGCCTTGGCCCGGGTGACCACCTCCTTGTGCTTGGCCTTGGTCTTCTCGTCGAGCAGTTCCCACAGCGGGGGCCATGCCTTCAGCGCAGGGGCCAGCGTGGAGTAGGCGTCCAGCACTGCCTTGACCACCTTCTTGAAGTCCGCCTCCTGTACCTTGACCTTGGCGATCCGCTTGTCCCGCTCGTCGATGGACTGCTTGAGGTCATTCACCTCATGAACGTTCTCGAAATCCAGGGACAGCACATCGTACTGGCTGGAGGCAGTGATCCTGCCCTCCGACTCGTCTGGGTTGACGACGCGCCGGTAGTACGGCCTGCCCCTCGGGGATGGGATGAAGCCGTTGGAGACGTTGAACCCCTCCCATGGGTTGGCACCGTTGAGTGTTTGCACCCGCACCGTGGTCAGCTTCGAGATGAAGGGCTGGATGTCGGGTTGGTGCAACAGGTCGAGGATGGGTTGGAAGGCGAAGTCGGCGAGGGACTGCGCTGTCCACCGAGTGTCCAGCTTGTGGACAGCGTTGCGCCGGTCGATGAACATGGCGGATGCGGCATCGAGGACCGACTGCCTGAGGTCTTTGGTGATCTTCACGGTTGCCATCTCACAGCTCCTTGTCAGTTGAGGGTTGATGCGTCACGGACGACCGTGACGTTGTCCATCAGGTGGTTGATCTGCTTGACCACCATGTCGATGTACTCCTGCCGGGGCAGTCCGGTGTAGTGGATCTGGTGCAGCCCGTAGCTGGTGACCAGCATCAGCAGGGCGTTGAGTTCCACGTTGGGATCTCCAGTCAGACGCTGGAGCACCTCCTCCACCACATGGACGGTGTGGAACACGCTTTCCCCGAACGCGGGGTCGTTGTCATCTGGCATTGCCTACTCCTAGTCGGTGTTGGGTGGTGAGGGAAACGATGGCTGCTTCCAGGGTAAGGAAGTTGTGCCAGTCGAGATGGTCGACGGTGGTCAGCCGACCTCGGATGTGGCGAACGGTGTCGAACCGATCGGGCAGCATCACCTCGACGATGCGCAATTGGAATGCGGGGCGCGAGGTGCTCCAACGCTTTCGTGACCCAGGGATGAAATACCGACCGTATTTGCCGGTGGATAACTCCCGCAGATAGATTGCGAGGTCGTAGGCACTCGTCATGCCGACGGTGTGCACAACCGGCGCTGCCCAGTACATCTCGGGAAGCAGCGCCGCGACCTCAGCGTGCAGGTTGTGCGGCTTCCACACCTCACATCTCCACGATTTCGCCGAAGGGAGCGGTGCCACGCTCGGTGGTGACCCACAGCACAGGGCAGTCCGGCGGATCGCCGAAGCTGTTGCAGCACAGGTCGGTCAGGAACACCACAGCCACCGGGGTGATGTTGTGGGCCAGCATGTAGCTGAACACCGGGGCGAAGTCGGTGCCGCCACCGCCGTGCGGCTTGACGAACACGTCGTCCTGCTGCTCGAAGGTGTCCATGTGGCAGACGTCGCTGTCGAAGTACAGCACCCGGATGCGCTCCGGTGCCAGATCCTCCTTGACCCTGGTGATCTCGGCGGCGAACTGGTTGATCTCCCGCTGCCCGATGGAGCCCGAGCAGTCCACGGCGAACAGCACCTCGCCCATCTGCTCACCGCTGATGCTGGGCAGGTACAGACCCTGCGGCAGGAAGCGTCGGTTGAAGCGGGAGTACGACCGCTCGTCGGTACGAGCCTTGACGAGGAAGCGTTGGAGCACCTCGCGCCAGTCGACCTTCGGGGCCAGCACCTCGTTGACCAGACGCTGCATGTTGGCCGACATCTTGCCCATCATCTTGGCAGCCTGCGCTGCCTGTGCCACCTTGACCTTCCACTCGGCCTGCTGCTGGGCCTGCTCGGCAGGGGAACCATCAGCATCCTCGCAGTTGTCGAGCGGCCCGGGGCCGTTGCCGTCACCGTCCTGCTCCGGCAGGATCTCGTAGATGCCCTCCGAGGTGCCGCCGCCCTGTGCGTAGATGGCCGGGTCATGCAGCCCCTGCTTGGGCATCTTGCCCACCTTCTCGTCAACCAACAGCTTGTTGATCACGTAGTCAGCGGCCATGTTCCAGCGCCGTGGCTGGCGCTCACCACGCCGGAAGCAGTGCTCCAGCATGGGGTGGAAGCACTCGTGTGCCACCAGGAAGACCAGCTCCTCGTCGGTCAGCTTGTCGACGAACTCGGGGTGGAACACCACCCGCTCACCGTTGACCGCCGCAGTGGGCGGGTCGAGGTTGGGGTCGAGGGTGAACGGCATGGACAGGGCCACGGTGCCGACGAACGGGTGCCCCAGGATGAGGCTCGTCTTCGCCTTGGACAGGCGGTGCATGAGGGCCTTCTCCTTGGCCGGGGAAAGGGTGGTTGCGTTGCTCATTGCATGACTCCCATGAAGACGGACATCTTGTCCATGATGGCCTTGGCTTCGGCCGCTGTGTCCCGACGCAGGTCGGGGTCGTTGCGCAGTGCATCGGGATGGTGGATCAGCTTGCTTTCCACTTCCTGACGCATCGCTTCGAGGTTGGGGTCCTCGGCGAAGTTGAGCCGGGTGAGCATGGCGCACTGCTCCTGGATGTTCTCCACCAGGGTGTCCCGGAAGATGGCCTTGGGGTCGGCCAGCTTCTCGGCCATGTGCTTGACCCGCTCATGGATGCGCTGCCACAGGTCGGTCATGGCCTTCTGCTGCGACTCCTTCACCCTTCTCTCAACATCCTGTTGGATGCGAGTCAGTTCTGCTGACGCGATGCTTACACGGAAGTCGGAGCTGGGCACCGGGAAGACGGCGAGGTCGATGTTGAACTTGGCAGCCACCTCGTACTTGGCCGGGTAGTCCGTCGGGTCGTACAGGCTGCCCAGGACACGCCGAGCGTTGTCCCGGAGGGGCTCGTAGTGGTTCACGAACAGTTGCACCAGCGACTGCCAGTCGGCCTTCTCCTTGCGGAAGTCGGACATGAAGGCGAGGTAGTTGGACGTGGGCAGCATCATGGTGCCGTCCAGACCCCAGGGCAGGGTGTTGGCGTAGTACTTGGCCCGCACCGCGTTGGTCTTCTTGTGGATGTTGTCCAGCAGGTCGGCCATGGGCAGCAGGGACTTGTTGTACCTGCCGGCGTCCAGCGTGGTGCCGTGGTTGCGGGCCACCTCGACGGAGGTTCTGCGGTCGTACTTGCGTGCCGACCACTGCGAGACGTTGAGTTGGACGAGAAGGGCTCGGTCGTTGAGGTTCACGTTGTTCTCCTTGGGGTTGATGGGGTGGGTCACTTGAGGTGGGAGACGTACTCTCCCCCACCGGGCAGGGCGAAGACGAGGTGCCCCTTGCGGCGCAGAGGGGGCAGTGGCCGCTTCATCTCAGCCACCGGCAACCTGCCGGGGATGTCGAGCTTGACCGGCAGCAGCCAGCCACCGAAGGGCAGGTAGGAGATGAACCCCTCGGATGTGACGGTGCCACCGATGTGGTGGATCTTCTTGGGCATGGGAACTCCTGTGAAGATGTTGTGGGGAGGCGGTTGCCTCCCCGGGTCAGTGGACGGTCAGAACAGCACGTTCTGGTGCTTGACGGACCACTGGTTGAACGCGTTGGTGTTGGCCAGCGAAGTGTCGCGCCGGCAGGCCATCGACATGGCCAGGACGGAGAACTCCGGCGGCATCCGCTCGATGTAGGTGCAGAACCGCTGCATGGCAACCGGCGTCACCCGGTTGGCCAGGGAACCGGCCAGAGCGTACAGCGTAGCGGGGTCGGTGGGCACTTCCCCATGGGTCGGGTTGAGCAGGATGTTGTCCGGGTTGGGCAGCTTGCGGAAGATCCGCAGGTACCCCACGAACTCGGCCGCTGCACCCTCACCGACGGCACCCTTGAAGCACTCGTACTCGGCTTCTGCCGGCACGGTGCCGAGCACGTCACTCACACCCTCCACCCAGCTACGGGGCGTGGCGTTCTGGTCACGCTGGGGGTCGTAGTCATGCAGCAGGCCGGGTCGGAACCGGGTGAAGCTGATGACCTCGGGCTTGACGTTGTGGTCCAGTGCCCACTGGGTGAAGTCGTCCAGGTGGGTCTCCAGTTCGATGACCGTCTCCCGGTTACGGAGATGGCCCAGCACCCGGTTGGCACCGGCCCTGTCAGCCTGCCGGTTGCCGGTGCTGATGACCTGCCACCCCTCAGGCATCGGCGTGCCGTGGAGGGTGCGTGCTTGGCAGATGTTGGCCAGCACCTTTTGCAAGTCTGCTGATGCTTGGTTGCGGTCGTCGAACAGCAGGATGCCCTGCTGCGGTGCCTTGCCCTTGACGGGGAACCAGTCGGGCAGCTTGTAGGACAGCTTGGCACCGCCGCCCTCCGGGAACAGGATGCCGAAGTCCTCCACCAGCATGGTGGGCATGTGCCGCTCGATGCAGGGCACACCGAGTTCAGCAGCCACCTCGTGGACGATGGTGGTCTTGCCACCACCGGGGGCACCCTCGATGCAGACGGTGCGGCGGACGGGGAACAGGGACTTCAGGGTTTCCTTGAGAAGGGTGGCTCGCATGATCAGACTCCTTGGTTGTTGCGGTTGAAGGTCTTGTGATGGTCGGGGCCGTAGGACACGACGTAGGGCTCGCCCAGCTTGTTGCGCAGGGCCTTGGCTTCCTCCTTGGACGAGAAGGTGATGAGGGAGTGGTCGTCGTCACGAAGGGGGTCACCCTTCTTGCCACGACGGATGATGAACAGGCTCAGTTGCTTCACTTGGTCTCCGCAGGTTGGGGGATGAACAGACACTCGTACTGGTGACGCTCCCCCTTGGCGTCAACATACGTCTCGCCACAACCCACAAGCCACTCAGCGATGACGATGAGCAGCCCGAGGGCAGCGAACAGGTAGGCCACTGCGTGCAGCAGCCACATGAGGATGGCTCGGATCATGGCACCCACTTTCCGGTGATGAGCGCAGCGGTGTACTTCGCCCGGTTCTCGGGGGTGTCCTCCATGAACGCGAGATTGCTGCACTCGGGCAGCTCCGCGCAGGTCAGTCGGCCGAAGTTCATTAGCCTCTGCCGGCTGACGCAGTTGTCGCAGTTCACCAGCCTGTCACTGGCGACGAAGACCGGGATGCGCTTTCCCGCCGCGATCACGGTGAACGTGGTGTGCAGCGTGGCCTCCGCGTGAGCCGCCCAATCGAAACGATCTGGGTTCAGCGGCTTGTGGACCATCACCGTCCCCCCTTGTGGGATGAGTTGAGTCCCTTGAGCAGGGACAGGTCGGTGAACACCATGTAGTTGCTCTTGGGCAGAGGTGCGATGGTGTGACGCACCTCACGAGCCTTCTTCTCACCACAGGGCAGGCACAGCCTGTACCCCAGGGCAGCACGAGGAGGGGGCACCTCCTCGCCACAGCGAACGCAGTTCATGCCAGTTCCTCCGGGATGTCAACCTCGTCGCCGAGGCGAGAGGCCACGTAGCCGCGCATTGCCGCTACTAGCGGGGTGGGGCCGTCTTCCACCAGTTGAGTCTCCTTGTCGGGGGTCATGGCATAGGCACACCATCTGTCCCCACACCACATGACGTCTATCTTTTCCCGCTCGATGATCGGTCCCCCTTGGGACCAGTCGGTGTCGGGCTGCCATCTCTGGGTCTGCATCAGACGCCAAAGCAGCTTGGCTCCACCACCATCGGCGATGCCTACGGCCCAACGCAGAGCGTTGCCTGTCAGGTCTTGGGTCTTGGTCTTCATGCTGCCCCCACGTTGAGACGACGGGCGATGAGATCGGTGTAGCCGTAGCGGTCAAGGAGCTGCATCTGCTCCACAGACAGGTGGGTGGTGGGGCACAGGGGATGAGCCTGTATCCGGTGCCGGGAGGTGGTCACGCTGACCTTGTTAGCGTTCTCGAACCACACCACAGGCCCCCCCTCGATGGGCTGGCAAGCGATGAACAGGGGCCAAGACGCCCGGTAGGAGTACACCGTGTACCGCCGGCTCCTCTCGTACAACACCCCCCACAGGGTGTCGTTGTTGTTGCGGAAGTGCTCTCGACGCTGGACATAGCGTCGACTGTCGCGGTTGGAAACTCGGGGTGCTGCCATGCTTCTGTGCTCCACAGGCGGTTGAGGGAAGGGACGATGTGAGGACCACATCCAACAGCACACGGTGAGATGTGCTGTAAGCGGGGGTCGGGGGGTCAGTAGCCCGGTGCAGTGG